>Ga0247721_100151_pt1 | contig 30569 bp, 28 predicted proteins | sample MSEWel2017_08_16_FD_189089 | JGI IMG/M metagenome (GOLD analysis project Ga0247721, IMG submission 189089) | Subsurface sediment microbial communities from gas well in West Virginia, United States - MSEEL Well Study Marcellus 3H_2017_08_16 | ecosystem: Environmental > Terrestrial > Deep...
GAAATTGTAAATCTTTAAAATGCTCAGCATTAACCCTACCTACATCCAAAGCATAAATAAATATATCAAGGGATCTTTCACTGGCAATTTCAGGGTCAAGAAGCTTCATAGTACCTGCAGCTGCATTACGTGGATTTGCAAACAACGGCATTCCATCTTTTTCCCTTCTTTTGTTTATATTTTCAAAATTATCTTTTGATAAAAAGACTTCTCCCCTCACAACGATTTTGTCTTTATGCTCAATATATAAGGGGAGCGTTTTAGCCGTCTTTATATTGTGGAGCACATCCTCACCCTGATAACCATCCCCGCGGGTAACAGCTTCTGTCAGCATACCGTTTTCATATGTCAAAGAAACAGCGGCACCATCAATTTTAGGCTCAAGGACAAAAGTGAAGCTGTTGGAAGAATCCTTCTGCATCCTTGTAATAAAATTTTCAAGCTCGGATTTACTGTAGGTATTATCCAGAGAGAGCATTCGGACTTCATGGGATTTAACGGCCAGTCCCGATTCAACTTTATGTCCGACTCTTTGGGTGGGCGAATAATCGACTGTCCAATCGGGGTGTTCTTTTTCCGTCTGTTTAAGTTTGTTGTAGAGCTGATCATACTCATAGTCTGATATTACGGGATTATTGAACACATAATACCTTTTATCATGTTCAATAATTTCCTCAACAAGCTTTATGTATTCTTCATATGTTTTTATTCCGCTCATTTATACCTTCTCACCAAAGCACCTTCAGAAATACTGACATCCACAGGGATATAATATTCAAAATTCGGTTTTGTACTTTCACACACATTCATTTTATCATCATAAATCTTTTCAACTTTATACGGAATTTCCCGCATATCCGTATCAAGCAGATGTATCTTATCATTTTTTTCAAGCTTGGTTTTGCAAAGGAATTTAACCATTTCCCCGCCACACTCCGTGACAACACCGATAAAATCACAATTTCTGTAATATGAAGACGTACTGTAATTCATCGATTGTTCATCGGCGCTTTCAAGATAAAAACCGGTTGTATAGCCGCGGTTGCTGACACTTTCCAAAAAAGGCATCCATTCTTTCCACTCAAATTGTTTACCGTTCAAAGAAGCATCCACAGCCTGTCTGTACACTCCGGTGACCACACCCGTATACATTGCACTTTTCATTCTCCCTTCTATCTTCAAACTCGTAACTCCCATGTTGATAATTTCGTCAATATATTCCAGCAGACACAAATCCCTGGAATTATAAATAAAAGTACCGTTTTCACTCTCCACTACAGGCAGATACTCATCAGGTCTTGTTTCTTCAACAAGATAATAATTCCATCTGCACGGATGACTGCATTCACCCTGATTGGCATCTCTTCCGGTAAAATAATTACTCAAAACACACCTGCCGGAATGGGAAATACACATGGCACCGTGAACAAACATTTCTATTTCAATTCCGGTATTTTCACAAATAAATTTTATTTCATCTCTGCCTAATTCTCTGGCAAGAATAACCCGTGCAGCTCCCATCTCCTCCCAGAATTTCACGGACATATAATTAACGGTATTGCTCTGAGTGCTGATATGAACAGGCAGTTTAATCCCGGATTTTCTTATAAGATGCAAAACTCCCGGATCGCTTATTATTACAGCATCAGCGCCTATTTCGGATAAAGCTCCGATATAAGATTTTAAATCTTCAAAATCATCATTTCGGGGATATATATTGGCTGTTACATACCCTTTTTTACCTGCAGAATGCAGATATTTTAGTGCATCCTCAAGCTCCGTAATTTCGAAGTTAGCCGCTTTAGCCCGCAGACCGAAATGCTTTCCCGAAAGATAAACGGCATCCGCTCCGACATTCACCGCTGTCCGAAGTTTTTCGAAATTGCCCGCAGGACTCAATAACTCAACATTTTTCATGATTTATCAATAACAAACCGTTCCCTACGGGGATAACAGAGGAATTTGATGAATATCCGTATTTAATCTCATTTATAAAGTTTCTCAATTCCTTCACTGACTGAATATATTTGTTGGGAACTTCAGCATCTTCGAAAAGTGTATATCCATAAAGCAGTATATCATCAAATACTACCAATGCTTTGTCTTTCAGCTTCTTACGAATCATATACCAGATTCCGGGATATTCCCTTTTTATTGTATCAACAAAAACAAAATCATAATAATCTTCAGTTTTGTCAAGAAAATTTTCAGCCTTATCAAAAACGAATTCCACATTTTCAGAACCACTGAAATGCTCTTTGGCTTTTTTCACTCTGTCGGCGTTGTAATCAACTGCTGTGAGTTTGATTTTGTCGCTATACAGCAGATACTTGGTTGCCACCCCGGCTCCGCATCCAAGCTCCAGAAGATTTTCAGGCCTCTTAAGCCGCACAAGAAAACGCAGGAACTCTCCCACACTCTTGTCAACCGCCGGTATTTTATTATTCAGGGAATAAGAGTATATTTTCTCGATATCTATCGATTCATAGGAGTTAAGAAAATTTTCAAGAAAAGGGTACATCAATTCGCTTTGCATTTAACAGCCCTGAATAAAATTTTATACTTTGAAAATAGCATTTTTCCGATTATCTTTCAACTGATTCCAAAAAGGCAACCTCCCAAAATTTACATTTTTATAAAATTTAACAGTATTTTAAAACAGTAGCTGGATTTTCACGAATGAAGAGATCGTTGTCTGAGGAACCTACTGCCAGTTACCGATCACACCCTGTGAATAAGCCTTTTAAGTGAGTAAATATTTACTAATAAGAACAATTATGAGAGGAGGGTGTAGACGGTTACTGGCAGTAGTTACGAGTTCCGATCTCAAATATGAGGGAAAATCCCGCTATTGCCATAGCTTATTAAAAAATGGGAGAGGACCAAATTCCAAAATTCTATTTACCTACAAAAAAATATACGCTAAACAATCATTGATTTTTTTTATAAATATTACAAATTAAATCAAAAAAGAGGTTAGAATGCTTGATAGAAGAACTTTCATTAAACAGTTGGTATTAGCGTACACCTCAATGAAATTATTGTCTCCTTTGAATACATTTGCGGATGAGAAAAATAAATCTCTCGTGTCTATTTGCGAATCAACCGATCACAGACAGGCTGTCAGACAAGCGGTAAAGATGGCGGGAGGAATTGAAAATTTCATATCCAAAGGTGACACAGTCGCGGTTAAGCCTAATATGGCATGGGCAAGAAAACCCGAGTATGCCGCCAATACAAACCCGGACGTTGTGGCTGAAGTTGTCAAACTCTGCTATGAAGCCGGAGCAAAAAAGGTCTATGTAACGGATAATCCGTGTAACAGTCCGAGAAGTGTTTATGCACTTTCAAACATCCCCACTCTTGCTCAAAAAGAAGGTGCGGAAATTTTCATACCGCAAAGCAGACATTATAAAGAGATGAATCTGGGTGGTGAATTTGTTGATGACTGGTCTGTATTGGAGGTATTTCATACAGCTGATAAAGTAATAAACGTACCTGTCGCCAAACATCACGGTTCATCACGTATAACCGTTTCCATGAAAAACTGGCTCGGGGCAGTGGGAGGTTTCAGGGGCTCACTCCATCAAAACCTGCATCAGGCAATTGTTGATTTGGCTTCTTTTTTCAAACCGACGCTGAATATTGTCGACTGCACAAGGATATTAATGACAAACGGCCCCACTGGCGGCAGCCTTGATGATGTAAAGAAGCTAAACAGAATCCTCGTATCCACAGATCAGGTTGCCGTTGACTCAATAGCTGCCGGATATCTCGGAACCACTCCGGAAAACGTTCAATTTATAAAAATTGCAGAAAAAAAAGGCCTCGGAACGTCCAATAAAAACAAAATGAATATCTTATATGGAAAAATATAGCAGATACTTCCGGCTCATATCCCAGATTATTTTTCTGGCTCTGTTTTTCTACATTTTTTTTAATTCAATCATCGACAATTCAGGTTTTTCGTTAGAGCTGAAGTTAAAAAGCAAAATTGAGTATATTTTCGCAGTTGATCCGCTTCTTGCTCTTACGACTCTTTTCAGCACATACAAATTGCCGTCTGTTTTTATTCTTTCAGCCATTGTCATAATTCTCACGCTGATTTTCGGAAGGGTTTTCTGTGGATGGATCTGCCCCTTCGGTACAATCCATCATTTCTTTAGCTTTATCGCCCAAAAATTCAGGGCAGGCAGATACGACAAAAAAGAATATTCAAAATATCAAAATCTAAAATATTATATTTTCACAGCTGTCATTATTTTATCAGTAATGCGTGTAAATGTCTCAGGATACCTCGACCCGCTGAGCCTTCTGGTTAAATGCTTAGCTATCTTTTTCCTGCCGGTGATCCTTATTATTTACAACATGAATATACTTTCAGACGGAATGCAGGATTTTCTTTTCAATAATGTACTCGGCAGGGATAATATATATTATGAACAGGCGGCTCTGTTCGGAACCATATTTATTATTTTATTGGGCATGAATTTTTACAGAAATCGTTTCTGGTGCAAATACCTCTGCCCGTTGGGAGGGATGCTTGGTTTACTCAGTAAATATTCACCTTTAAAACTGCAACATAAAGCAAGCTGTAATTCATGCGGCGTTTGCTCAAGCAGCTGCTATGCAGATGCTCTGCCTTCCAAAAAGAATAATTTTAAATATAGTGAATGTATGCTTTTGTTTAACTGTCTTTCCGTATGTCCTTCAGATTCGCTGTATTACGGATTAAAAATGAAACCGGCGGAAATTGACCTGTCTAAACGTGCAACAGCCAAAACCCTGGGAATCGCTTTATCAGGTTTTTTTGTAATTAAAACAGGGACAAAAGCAATTGCTAAAAGTCCGCAGCTGATAAGACCACCTGGAAGTATTCAGGAAAATGATTTTCTGAAAACATGCATAAGATGCGGAGCGTGCATGAAGGTTTGTCCGGAGAATTTTCTCGCCCCTTCACTTTTTGAATCAGGTATCGAAGGTTTATGGACACCGGTGGGAAATGCCGATTACGGATACTGTGTTTACAACTGCAATCTGTGCGGCAAAATGTGCCCTACCGGAGCTATAGAGGAATTGAGCGTTGAACAAAAGAAAAAAACAACAATAGCAACCGCATTCATCGATGAAAACAGATGCCTCCCGTATGCCTACGGTGTGGACTGTAGTGTTTGCGAAGAACACTGCCCCACCTCACCAAAAGCAATATATTTTAACAAAATAAAAGGGAAAAACTATAAAAGCCAATCAAGAGAGATAAAACAACCGAAAATCAACCCGGAAGAATGCATCGGTTGCGGAATTTGCCAGTACAAGTGCCCTGTCAAAGACAAGCCGGCAATTTATATGACCTCCATCAAAAACGGAGGCGTTATGTCATCATAACCAAACAGATACTGCCCAGCCAGCGTCATTACGAGGGACGGAGTTCCGAAGTAATCTCTTGTCCCGTATAGAGATTGCTTCGTCGTTGACACTCCTCGCAATGACATAATATATCGCCACTATCGTAAAACTGTCACCTCGAGCGGAGTCGAGAGGTCTCTTTGCCAAACGGCGTCTGAGATCTCTCCGCTCCACTCCGTTCCGGTCGAGATGACATTTGATACTTGTCAGGGCGAGTGGAACGAAGTGGAACCGAGGACTCTCTTGTCAAACAACAAATACTTACCCCATCCTAACCTTCCCCTAAGTTAGGGGAAGGAACTTTTATCTCCCCCTACTTTAGGGGGAGATAAAGAGGGGGTACCTTAATTTTGTCACTCCTCGCCCTGTTAAATGCTGCCAAAGGCAGCCCATCGGAGATGGATTTAACAGGGCGACCGAAGCCGAGGGATCTTCGTCTATATACTAATAATTTCTGCGAATCTGCTTAGTGAAAACTTAAGGGCATATTTTTTCTTTCAGTTTTTCGTAAGCTTCGCCGGCGTCTTCAATACCCCAGCAAAACGGCCTGCCGCCCACCGAAACATAAGGCAGCGGAAGCCTTCCCTCCACTATATTGTTAACATCCTCCAGATAATCCAAAACTTCCGGAGTGGAAATATCGATATATTTCATCTCATAATCTCTGCAGTCATTTTTGGTTAAAAAAGCATCCAGAGCCATGTAAAACTCAAAATAAGGATCTTCGCTGTTTCCGCAGCCTGCGGAAAAATATGAGGGAGCTCAACCGGATTCAAAGTCAGAACTTGAGCCAAAAACCCTGATCTGCGGCGTATCCATTCCTACACCTCGTCTCTTGGATTATTGCCTTCACCCTGCTTATATATTGTCGGATAATCTCCGCTGAAACATGCATCACAGAAATCACCGTTATTTGAGCATTCGAACATCCCTTCCCTGCTTAAATATGCAATAGAATCAGCTGTAATATATTTTCTTATTTCCTCAACAGTATGTGTCGAAGCAATCAGTTCCTTCCGTGTGGGGGTATCTATTCCGTAAAAGCAGGGAAATCTTGTGGGCGGAGAGCTGATCCTGAAATGTACCTCTAAGGCTCCAGCTTCCCTTAACATTTTCACAATCTTTCTGCTTGTGGTTCCCCTGACAACGGAATCGTCCACTACAATTACCCGTCTGCCCTTTATTACAGATTTAACGGCATTAAGCTTGATTTTTACCCCAAAATGCCTGATGGACTGGGCAGGCTCGATAAAAGTTCTGCCGACATAGTGGTTTCTGATAAGACCGTGCTCATAGGGTATTCCGCTGGTCTCAGAATATCCAAGGGTTGCCACAACTCCTGAATCAGGGACAGGCATTACCACGTCGGCATCCACCGGCGCTTCTTCAGCAAGTTTCTTCCCCATTTTCTTTCTGACTGAATAAACATCGGTACCGAATAAAAAAGAATCCGGTCTGGAAAAATATATATGTTCAAATATGCAGGGTCTCGGCTTTTCTTTTTCAAAAGGATAAATACTACGAATGCCTTCATCATTAATAATAACCATTTCACCGGGTTCGATTTCCCTTATAAACTCAGCTTCTATCAAATCCAGTGCACACGTTTCACTGACCAGGACATGCCCTGTCCTTATTTTTCCCAGAATAAGAGGGCGAAAACCGAACGGGTCCCTAACACCTATCATCGTACCCTTCGTCATAAACAACAAAGAATAGGCCCCTTTCAGTTTTGTCAAAGAAGCAGTGATAGCGTCTATCAGATTATCCTTTTTACTTTTTGCCAAAAGATGGATGATAATTTCACTATCTGAAGTGGAAGTAAATATTGCCCCGTTTTCTACAAGCTCATTCTTTACTTCATCTGCATTAACGATGTTTCCGTTATGCGAAAGAGCAATGGAGCCTTTGCTTATATCAGCAACAATGGGTTGGGTATTTTTTACATGATTTTCCCCGGCCGTGGAATACCTGTTGTGCCCGACAGCCATATCACCTTTGAGCTTACTCAGTCTTTCCTCGGAGAAAATATCGGCAACAAGTCCCTGTCCCCTTTCATAGTTTATCTTTTCACCATCAGATGAAGCAATTCCGGCTCCTTCCTGCCCTCTGTGCTGCAAAGCATAAAGACACAGATACACAAGATTAGCAGCTTCGCTGTCGCCATATACACCGGCAACACCGCATTCTTCTTTAAATTTATCTAATATCATTGCATTAACTCTCCAAGAGACTCATCATAAACCTCTGCTGCAGCCTCAACTTTCTCATCGATTACAAGGTGACCGTTATGGCGGATTGTAACCGAATCACCATCCGTTTTACCGAGCTTTTCGAAGTGAATATTATTATTTTCGAGTAAACTTTCAACCCCTTTTAGATGATAATCGTCCACTTCCAGTAAAACCAAGGGCATACTTTCACCAAACAATAACTCATCTGTGCGGATGTCTCTGTTAATATTTACACTGGCACCAATCCCTTCTTTAAAACACATTTCAGCCAGACAAACACTTAAGCCGCCGTCGGAAACATCATGGGCGGATAAAATAAAATCCTTTTCAGCCGCCTCTGCTAGAAAATCAATCAATCTCGAGCCGAGCTGTAGATCAATTTCGCTGATACTCCCTTCAAGTCTGTTATGAATTTTATATAGGTATTCGCTTGCGCTTATATCAGGTTTAAAATTCCCGGCAATAATAATATTGCTCCCCCTTTTTCTGAAAAAAGAAGGTATTCTTTTATTTATATCGTCCAGTACCCCCACCATCACAACCGTGGGTGTGGGCAGTATTGCTTTCGACTCCGTTTCATTATAAAAACTAACATTACCGCTCACCACCGGGGTATTCAGCACTTTGCAGGCATCACTCATACCATCCGTTGATTTTACAAACTGCCACATTACACCCTCTTTTTCAGGATTACCGAAATTCAGACAATCGCTGATAGCTTTCGGCCGGGCTCCTGATACAGCTACATTAAGAGCACTTTCGAGAACGGCAGCTTTAGCCCCTTCATACGGATCCACGAAACAGTACCTGCCGTTACAGTCTGAAGAAACTGCTATTCCCTTTTTGCTCCCCTTTACTCTCAATAGCGCCGAATCTGAACCGGGTAAAAAAACCGTATTTGTCTGAACCATATGGTCATACTGTCTGTAAACCCATCTCTTTGATGCAATGTTAGGATTGGACAGCATCCTGGCCAGAATTGCAGGATAGCCTTCCGGATCACTAATTGAATTCGGGTCAAAATTTCTTATCTGTTTCTGAGCCTCGGGCTCTGCATATTTTCTGTCGTAAACAGGTGCATCATCCGCCAAAGATTCAGCCGGCAGACTTGCCACTTCCTCACCGTGCCAGTTCAATCGGACAAAACCGTCATCTGTTACTTTACCTATAACTTCGGCATCCAGATCCCATTTATCGAAAATTTCTTTGACTTTATTTTCATATCCCTTTTTAGCAATCAGCAGCATCCTCTCCTGAGACTCTGACAGCATTATTTCATAGGGTGTCATGCCAGTCTCCCTCACGGGCACTCTCTCAAGATCCAGATTAACACCTGTTCCGGATTTGGAAGCCATTTCAAAAGAAGAACTGCTCAAACCGGCTGCGCCCATATCCTGAATACCCACTATATAATCTGTCTGCATAAGCTCCAGACAAGCCTCCAGAAGCAGTTTTTCCTTGAAAGGATCACCAATTTGGACGTTAGGCCTTTTTGATTCACTCTCTTCGCTGAATTCCTCACTCGCCATGGTGGCACCATGAATACCGTCTTTGCCTGTTTTTGCCCCGACATATATAATGGGATTACCTTTGCCTTCCGCCTTTGCATAGAAAATTTTATCTTTCTCGACTAGTCCTAAAGCAAAAGCGTTGACAAGGGGATTTTTTTGATATGTTTCATGAAAATATATTTCCCCGCCCACAGTCGGAACACCAAAGCAGTTACCATATCCGGCTATACCTGATACAACGCCTTCTAATAAATGAATACTTTCGTCATTATTCAAAGGGCCGAATCTCAATGAATTCATTGCACACACAGGCCTTGCACCCATTGTAAAAACATCCCGGAGTATTCCTCCTACTCCCGTAGCCGCACCCTGGTATGGCTCTATATACGAAGGGTGATTATGACTTTCCACCTTAAAACAAGCACAAATATTACCGTCCACTTCGATAATACCGGCATTTTCGCCGGGACCCTGAACAACCCATTCAGCTTCCGTGGGGAATTTTTTCAGATGTTTTTTACTGCTTTTGTAGCTGCAGTGCTCACTCCACATTGCAGTGATAACACCCAGCTCTATATAATTCGGCTCACGCCTCAGTATATCGCAGGCATTTTTATATTCATCCTCTTTAAGTCCCATTTCCATAGCAACTTTCAGGTTGACGCCGGGATATTTAAATTTATCGTATACTCCCATTTATACACCTTTCAGAAAATTTTTTATCGATTCAAACAGATAATAGCCGTGATTACCGCCCAAAAGAGGCTCACAGCATCTCTCCGGATGCGGCATCATCCCCAGGATATTGCCCTTTTTATTGATCACACCGGCAATATTATAAACGGAACCGTTTGGATTATCCTCTTCGCTGATTTCGCCATCTGCATTACAATATCTGAAAACCACCTGTTCATTTTCCAGCAGGTCATTCAGTCCCTTTTCATCAATGAAATAGTTGCCGTCCATATGAGCAATGGGGATATCCAGAATTTCCCCGTCGTTATAGTAGGATGTGAATCCCGTTTTTGCATTTTCCACAATCACGCTGACATATTCACAGATGAATTTAAGATTTTTATTTCTGATCAGAGCCCCTGGCAGCAGCCCTGTTTCTGTCAGAACCTGAAAACCGTTGCATATTCCCAGAACGTGTCCGCCTCTCTCTGCGAAATCAACTACTGCATCCACTACAGGAGAATGTTTTGCTATAGCTCCGCATCTAAGATAGTCACCATAAGAAAATCCGCCGGGTAAAACAAGAAGATCAAAACCTTCCGCACTGCCTTCTTTGTGCCATATATATTCAGTATTGATCCCGAGTATGCTGTTTAGGGCGTAATAACAGTCGTGATCACAGTTGGAACCGGGAAAAACAACAACCCCTGCTTTCATATCTTCACCTTTTACTCTTTTAGTATATTATCTTGTACTCTTCTATTATTGGATTGGTCAGAATAGAATGGCAGATTTCTTCTATTTTCTCCTCATATCTTTCAATGCCGTCTTCAATTTCCAGCTCGATAACTTTGCCAACCCTGACATCGCTGACAAAATCATATCCTTTTCTGTTCAAAGTATTCAGAATAGTCTGACCTTCCGGATCAAGAACTCCTTCTTTAAACCTTACTTCAACCTTGACTTTCATTTATTCACTCCCACATTTTTTGGGTATATAACACAATAAAAGTGCTCAGTCATCACTTTTTTAAGGATGTAAACAACTGGAAAATTGATAAAATACAACGAATTACAGAAAAAACAAGATTAAAAAACTTCGGCGCTCACCCTGGATTTGATAAACTGCCAGCCATTCTGGATATGCTTTGCCATAAGCTCTTCAGCCATCTCGGAATCACGTTTTTTAAAAGACTCGATAATCTCTCTATGTTCCTCGATCACCCTCTGGATTCTGCCTGCTTCTGTAAAAGAGTATGCTGTTGCCCTTTTAAACTGTCTCAGCAGGGCTTCGAGAAATTTAGCAAGGCGGTTGTTTTCGCATTTGGAAATGATAAGATTATGAAACTCTGAATTCAGTTGTATAAGAATCGATACATTTTTTGCATCGGCAAATTTTTTCATCCTTTCGTTCAACTCTTCCAGCTCTGCAATATCCTCATCGGTAAGGTGCTCTGCAGCAAGCCTGGCAGCCAGAGATTCCAGCTTTACTTTTAAAATAAAAATTTCATCAACATCCTTGTCTGTAACATCGGTAACCACAGCGCCACGTCTCGGGAAAATCTCAACAAACCCTTCCATTTCGAGAATACGCAAAGCTTCCCTTATTGGGGTTCTGCTGATACCAAGCAGCTTTGAAAGCCTGGGTTCTGTAAGACGCTCACCCTGCTTAATTCTGCCTTTAAGGATGTAATCCCTTATAGTTCCTGCTATGCGTTCACTTAGCGGTGTACTGTCGATATTAAGCTCTTTCAATGTTAATACCTCTTTTTAAGTTTTGACCTGAGATACTCCCAGCCGTTTTCTATATGCCATCTTACCGCTTTTTCCGCCAAATCAGAATCTTTGGTAGCAAAAGCCTTTATAATTTCATCATGTTCTCTTCTTGCTTCTTCCGCCCTGTCCGATTTGGAAACAAGTATAGATTTCAAACGCTGAAAGTTTTTATCAAGCCCTTTTAAAATTTCTATAAGCTTATGGTTTTTTGATAACACAATAAACATATTATGAAAATCTATATTATATTTCAGGTATTCTTCGATGATATTTGTTTTACCGGATGAAATTTTGTAAAATTTCTCATTAATTATCTTCAGCTTTTCTATGTCTTTATCGGTAATATTTTCTGTAGCCTGCTTTGCAGCAAGCCCCTCAAGATTAGCTCTGATTGCATACAAATCATCGATATCTTTAAGGGTAAGTTCCTTAACCACAGCGCCCTTTCTGGGCACAATTTCCACAAATCCTTCATTTTCAAGCTGACGCAAGGCCTCACGTATAGGAGTTCTGCTGATACCGAGCATTTCGGCCAGCTTCGGCTCAACGAGTCGCTCGCCGTCTTTGTATGTACCTTTTATAATATCGGCTCTCAATCTGTCCGCAATTCTCTCACGGAGAGGTTTGCTCTCCAGTATATTTGTGTTCTCCAAATTGCTCCCACCTTATGAAGACCCTTCTTTGCTTTTTCCGAAATAAATGCTCTACAGCAAGTCATTCGGAAAACAATCAAAATATTTGCAAATTTTATGTATTCTGTATACAGTATTCAACTATACACAACAAATTTCTGACAGTCAAATAAAAATACCCAGCATACAAATGTGATAAGATATCATGTCCGGTTTACAACAGATAATTTTATTTGCTATAAATATAAGAAAAGCAGGAACTATTCAAAAATAAAGAAGCAGAAGGTGGTAACGTTGGGCAAAAAAATATCACTTGCACTGGGCAGCGGTTCGGCAAAAGGATGGGCACATATAGGCATAATAAAAGCACTCAAAGAGCTGGGTTATAAAATAGAGGCCGTTTCCGGGACAAGCGCAGGCGCCATAATAGCAGCTTATGAAGCTTTCGATCTTTTAAATGAATTTGAAGAATTTGTTTTAAATCTGGATAAGCGGCGCGTATTTAGATATTACGACTTAAACTTTCTGCCCGTAAAAGGTCTTATTGGTGGAAACAGACTCCTGGAGCTTTTTGCCGAAAATTTGAAAAACAAAAAAATTGAAGACGCTGCAGTTCCATTATACATTTGCGCATCAAGTCTGGAAAGCGGTAAATGCGTAACGTTCGAAAAAGGTTCTGTCATCGAAGGAGTAAGGGCTTCCATATCAATACCGGGATTGTTTACCCCTACAGAAATCAAAGGTATGTATTTTGTTGACGGGGGAATAACAAACCCCGTTCCTGTGGATATTCTTTCTAATAAAGGACACAGAAAAATCATAGCGGTAGACCTGAATTCACCGCTTCAGCTGCCCTTCTTTGAGGAATCACCCAATGTCATGAGTACAATTAACAGGTCAATTACAATAATGTCACACCATCTGACATCATATAATCTGAAAAATTCTGATGCATGGAAAATACTGAAACCGGATCTCAGGGAATTCGGTCTTTTCGAGTTTTACAGAGGTAAGGAACTTATTGAGGCAGGATACAAATACACTATGAAGAGCTTTGAATAAGTCTGAAAATTAACATCGTAGCAAACGGAGAAGTTATTAGCATTTTAATTCTATAAGATTTCTCGCAATTAAAATTGCACGAAATGACAACAACTTATTTCAAGTTTCGTACTTTGCTATGTCATTGCGAAACCCTGTGGAAACAGGGTTGTGGCAATCTCAAAATAATAAAAAAAGAGAGATTGCTTCGTCGTTATCACTCCTCGCCCTGTTAAATCCGGTTTAACCGGGCTGCAGTGCAGCATTTAACTGGGCGAGCAAAGACTTGTAATAAGTGCAAGTGCGAAACTTGAAAAATTATGTCTAGCAGCCATAGCTAAATAGAATGTAAACATATTTACCAGTCTAAAAGACTGGTCATTCTTTCGAACGAAGTGAGAAATCTCATTTTTTATTCTCCTTTTGAATGAAACTTATCGTAACCTCCGAATTAAAAAAAGTTTTCAAAACCCATATTAATTACTCGTTTCAAGTTTTTTCCCGCCGACAAAAACTATAATTGATGAAAAGACTGCCAGCAGACCACCTATTGCAAAGATAGCGTTGACGCCGGCCATATCATATATGATACCGCTCAGCACAGAGCCGATTATAGCTCCTAATCCGAAACTCATTTCAGAGTATCTGCTTTGTGCTTTGAGCCGTATATTTTCAGGAAGCTTTTGCTGAATAAGTCTTAATACAGAAAGATGATAAGCACCGAAAGCAAAACCGTGAAGTAGGTTTATAGCATAAAGAATCACAAGATTTGCACTGAATGCAACAACAAAAAGCCTGATTGCCCCAAGAAACATTGACAGAATCAGAACATTTACAGCCTTATATTTTTTGAAAATACTACCGGCGTAAAACATCACAAACACTTCACATAATATTCCAAACCCCCAGATAGCACCGGCATGGGACTGCGAATACCCAGCTTCATTTATTTTAATATTAAAAAAACTTCCGAAAAATTTAAACGAGGCAAAATAAAAAATTACCGCAACAAGTATAAAATAGAAGAAAGCAGGGAAAGCTTCTGAGCCCTTTTTTCGCTCATCTTTGCCAAAACCGTCACCCAACTGGAGAAAAAACAAAGGAACTGCAGAAATACAACCCAGCATAGAAGCAGCTATGACAATGGAATCCACACCCCAAATATCAACAATTTTACCCATAACAACTGTGGAAGCAATAAAGCCGATAGATCCGAACATCCGCATCTTACCATATTCGATTCCGCTTTTTGTGAAAAACTCCATACTGCAGTGATCCACTGCAGGCAGTAAACCCACTCTCAGAGCAGAGAAGACAAGCACAATAATAGCTGCCGTAAAAAAAGTCGGAAATAAGACAAGAAAATACAGAGCGATATTAGCCAAAAGCACACTTGAAGCAGCAAAAAAGTGAGGTTTGCTGGATGCACCAAAAAGCTTTGTCCATTTTGAGGTAAAAATAAATTTGCACAAAGGAACAAGTGCTAAAACTATCCCGATCTGAACGCCGCTGAAACCGTTTTCTTTAAAAAACAGTGCCAGATAGGGCATGATAACGCCCAAAGAAGCGAAATTCAGAAAATAAAAAAGTGAAAAAAATAGAGCCTGAACTCCCGTCTTCTCCGTATTCAACAAACCGTCCTTTTTAAAATAATAATTACAGGATTAATAAGGATAAACAAAAAATATGATTGTTCAATAATCGCATATTGTAAAGCAAAAAGTCAAATTTTAAAGCTTTGTACAAGTTCAAAAGCACGGGAAGAAGAATGTTCAAAATTAGTGAACGTGAATGTGAGGGCAAAAATATCCAGATCTACAACTAAAGACCTTTGCACAACTATAAAAGGTCATCCCGAACTTGTTTCGGGATCTATGAATATCAACAAGTTACGAGACCCTGAACCAAGTTCAGGGTGACAGCAAGGCTATTGTGCAAAGGTCTTAACTAAAGTAATTTCTATCTTTACTATCTCTTTAGTAAGCATCCGAAAATTATTAGACCCTGAATCAAGTGGTTGCCTACGGATAGCACCAATCTTTCAGACTGGTAAATATGTTGCCAAACATTCAATTTATCTTAGCTATGCGAAGATGCTACAGGGTGACTGCTATAATAAGCCGTTGATAAACCGTCATGCTATAGCAGCAACAAAGTTGCTAAATTTGGCGAAGCCAATCACTTGGTTCAGCATCTTGTGTTTATAAGTAAGTGAATTTTCGGACAGGAACTCTTTATTCACTGCTTCTCCACCTATACCTATACCTATACCTATACCTATACCTCACCCTTTACTTTCACCCTGTTAAATGCTGCTGAAGGCAGCCCATCTAGCACCAGCTGAGGGCTGGTAAATATGTGGAACACATTAAAGATGGATTTAACAGGGTAAACCTCAGCCTCAACCTTAACCTTTACCTTAAATCTTAAATCTTAACACTTAGCACTTAACGCTTAATACTGCGTCACGTGTTACTGTTCAGGAAATCCCAATTTCCGAAGTATTTTTTCCAGGGGGCAGAAATCTGTAAATCCTGACTGCGTAAGATTCAACCCGACAAAAAGCGTCAAAGCAAACCACCAGGGTGAGTGAATCAGCCCAAGTAGTGCGCTGATCGTAACCATAAGCCCCGGTATAATTCTCGTTAATTTTTTAACTGTCATATCTTCCTCCTGTGTATCATTTTATCTAACCAAATCCCGACATAAATTTATAAAATACATAATAAGCCATCGGTATAAGTACCAGGGTTAATATCGTTGATACAAGAGCCCCCATGATTAGGGAAACACCAAGACCTGCAAAAATGGGATCGGGAAGCATAAACATCGCCCCGACAACCACAGTAACTGCCGTCAGAAATACCGGTCTTGTCCGGATAGCCCCGGATTCTATCACAGAATCCTCAATTGATTTACCTTTCTTAAGACCGTTTTCGATAAAATCGATTAACAGTATTGCATTCCTGACCATTATCCCCGCAAGAGCAATGAAACCTATCATACTTGTAGCGGTGAAAAACTCACCGAAAAGATAATGTCCGGGAATAATTCCCAGAAGACTCAAAGGTATCGGCAGCATCATAATTATTGGTGTTGCAAAAGATTTGAACCAGGCTACAAGCAGAAAGTACATAATAACAAGTACGGCAGCAAATGCCAGCCCTAAGTCTCTGAAAACTTCATATGTAATCTGCCACTCTCCATCCCATTTCATTGAAACTTTATTAATGTTCTCAGGCTGATTAATCCAGTATTGTTCAATTTTATGACCGTTATGGGTAATTTGAGAAATGTCATCTTTCATATCAAGTATTGCATACACTGGACTTTCTTCAACACCCGCAACATCACCGGTCACATATGTTACCGGCTTCAGATTTTTCTGGTAAACAGGTTTTTCTTTTGTTTTGTATTCGAATTCAACGAGTTCACTAAGAGGCACCTGTTTATCGTTCATAGATGTCAGCATTATATTACTTAAAACATTCAAATCAGACTTTTTAAACTCCGGAAGTTTTACAATAATATTCACTTCTTCGCGATCACGTCCAGTGTGAAGGATACCGACTTTATTGCCTTTAAGTGCCGTATAAGCAGTACGTGTTATCATCTCCGTTGAGATACCCGTCAAAGCAGCCTTCTCTTTGTCCACTTTCAGGTGCAGTTCTTTCATATCATCTTCAACATACCAGTCCACATCAACCACACCTTTGGTGGTTTTAAATACCTCTTTAATTTTCTCCGCAACTGCCCGCCTGTTCTTCTTATCAGGCCCGTAAACCTCTGCAACAAGAGTGGACATAACAGGCGGTCCCGGCGGAACCTCCGCAATTTTAATGTTTGCATTGTACTTATCACCAATTTTCTGTATCGGTCCTCTAATAACTTTTGCCAGTGCATGGCTTTTCAAATCCCTTTTATTTTTAGCCACAAAATTTACCTGTATGTCAGCAACATTCTCTCCCTTTCTCAGATAGTACTGCCTGACAAGACCGTTAAAATTGACAGGAGCCGCTATGCCGGAATAAATTTGGTAATTCTCAACCTGGTCCACACCTGACAAATAATCGCCGATCTCCATTGCTACCGTATTGGTCCTTTCCAGCGGCGTACCTTCAGGCATATCTATAATAACCTGCAGCTCATTCTTGTTATCAAAGGGGAGCATCTTCATTACAACCATTTTGGCCGGTACCATAAGAAAAGCTGCAATAAAAAGCCCTATCATGACGAAGGTAAGTATCAGCTTATAATACCACTTTTCCATAAGAGGGCTGAGAATAAATTTATAAAACTTATAAAGCTTTGTGCCTTTTACCCACTCATCTTCGCTTAATTCGGCATCTTTGCCTTTACCGGCTTTGCCTGACAGTAGCCGCAAAGCAAGCCAGGGCGTAATGATGAAAGCCACCAGAAGCGAAAAAATCATAGCAAGTGATGCCCCTATAGGCATAGGCTTCATATACGGGCCCATGAGCCCGCCCACAAAAGCCATCGGATAAATGGCAACAATAACGGTAATTGTGGCCAGTATGGTGGGATTCCCGACTTCCCCTACAGCTTTCAGGGCTTTTGCAAACAGATTTTTACTACCCATCCTGAAATGCCGCTCGATATTCTCTACAACAATAATGGCATCATCCACCACAAGACCGGTGACAAAAATAAGGGCAAACAGAGTTACACGGTTCAATGTATAATCAAACATATAATATACGAAAAACGTCAGGGCAAACGTAACGGGTAAAGCTACAAATACAACAAGACCGGCTCTCCAGCCCATCGTCAGCGTCATTACAAGTATCACTGCAGCTATAGCCCCAAGCAGGTGTTCAATAAGCGTCTTCACTTTTTCATAGGCCGTTTCTCCGTAATTACGCGTTACACTCACATTAACATTATCAGGAATTACCGTTTTTTTAAGATCTTCGAGCTTGCTCAGCATATGCTCAGAAACCACAACAGAGTCGCTGCCCTTTCTTTTGGCAAGAGCTATTGTTGCAGCAGAATAGATATTTTTTGTTTTATCTTTATTAAACCCCATAAGATGGTAATTGTCAGGTACTTCAGCTCCGTATTTTACTTCAGCCACATCACTGAGATAAATCGGAGAACCGTTATGAACACCCACAACTATATTTCGTATCTCCTCAGCGGACCGAAAAAAGCTTCCGGCTGACATATAAATCACTTTATTGTTTTGATTAATATTCCCCGTATTCAATGAACCATTGGACATCTTCAAAGAACGTATTATCTTAAAAAAATCAACATTATATGCATCGAGTTTATCCGTATCCGGCTCTATACGCACGACTTTTTCATAGCCGCCTTTGATATCGGTAATTGAAACATCCTCAACACTTTTTAGCCTATACTCCACCTCACCGGCTATCTGTCTTAGTGAATATCCATCCATCTCTTTTGACCACAAAGTAAGCGTCACCTGGGGCACATCGTTAATAGAGCGTTTTTTTATTATCGGACTTTTTACGCCATAAGGCATTCTGTCCATATTGTAGTCAATCTTCGTTTTGAGCTTTGTTATACTTTTTTGCTCATCTTCTCCAACCTCAAAACGAACGGTAACCAGCCCCATATCATCCATTGCTGTTGAATACACATATTTCACACCGGGAATTTCCCACATTAGTTGAGACAAAGGTTCCGTTATATTTTTTTCCACACTACCAACATTAGCACCGGGATAAGGAACAAAAATATCAACCATAGGAACAACAATTTGCGGTTCTTCCTCCTTGGGAGTATAGATTACCGAAACAATACCTATAAAAAGTGAAGCAATGACAAGCAGGGGAGTAATTTTGGATTTTAGAAAGAGTTTTGAAATCCGTTCGGCTAACCCCATTTTCTGCACTTCAAAATTATCGGAATAATCACCACCTGATTCGACGTTTTTGTTTTGTATGTTGTCATTTTCCGCCATTTATTTCTCCTCCAGTATATCTCCGGACTCGATTAACCCCACATCTGTCAGAACCAATTTTTCGCCTCCGTTCAATCCGCTCAAAACCTCAACTTTATTGCCGATCTCTCTGCCAAGCTTCAGAATGCGCATTTTTGCCTGATCCCCTTCCTTTATTATGACTGCGTTCAACTGTCCAACCTGCTTCACAGCAGATCTTGGTATAAAAACACCTTCGTATTGTCCTTCCGCAAGCATCACCTTCACATACGCACCTGCAGGGAGTATATCCTTGGCAATGGTTTCAACAGTAAATTTTCTGGAACCGGGCATTATCTGACTGGATTTATTTTTTATGACCGCAGTAAAAGACATATTTCCCGACGGATAACTGATTGTCACATTATCGCCGACGGAAACATTATTAAACAGACGCTCTCCGATTTCTGCTTCAACAATTTTCTCATTGGTGCCGATTTTCAGTACAGCATTCCCGGGAGAAACGAGATTGCCTTCTTCCGAAAGTTTTTTCAGTACCACACCGTCAAAGGGCGCTTTTATTTTCTTATAATCAATATAAGATTGGGTTTCAGAGAGCATAGCTCTGGACTGTCCTATTTTTGCTCCGGCCTGATTTAATTTCTTTTCGGCCAGATTTATATTTTCGACAGCTATATCATATGACTCCTTAGCTGATAAATATTCGGACTCAACCTGGTCATATTCCTGCTGACTCACACTCTCGCTTTTGAGGAGTCTTTTATATCGCTTATATGTCTTTTCAGCCAGGTTAAACTGGGCTTTTGCCTTCCTCTTTTTCATCTGTGCCATTTTCAATCCGGACTCAGCTTGTTTCAAACCTATACGTGCCTCTTTCACCGCACTTTCCGCACGTTTAACCCTGGCACTCAATTCGTCACTGCTGATACTGACAAGTACATCATTTTTACGAAAGGAATCACCGATATCAACACTTATACTCCGGATATACCCCATAATTTTAGGCATCAGCACAACCGTTTTATCACTGGTAACCGTTCCTGAAAAAGTGATTTTTGCTGCTCTGACTTCTTTATTAACAGCCATAGTTTCAACTGTGAATTTATCCGGCTTATCATATTGTGTCGTTTCATCTTCAGTTTTGGCATTTGAACAGGATACAACCGTCACAGCCAAGAACATTAAAAAAATACCCTTCCAGCTTCTCATTTATCTTCCCCCTGAATTTTCATCCAAAATACCGGAATTTAACAATAACTTAGCTCTGCCGGTTATAAGTTCATATTCAGCCATATACATATTAAGTTCCGCCTCTTTCACATCAACTTCCCTGTCAAGCAGTTCGGTGATTTTCACCAGACCTTCCCCGAACCTGTTTTGAGTGATGGATAATGCTTCATAAGCTGCTTCAACCTGTTTTTCAGCTGCCTTAAGTTTTTTTCGTGCGGCTTTTATACTGTAATAGGCGTCTTTTACCTGGGATTTTATTTTACGTTTTTTATCTTGTTTCATATTAAGCGTATACAGATAATCGCTTTTATTTTCCCTGACTTTGTTGTAATCGATAAAACCGTTAAAAAGATTGAACGAAACCTTTGCTCCGAATGTTGCTCCTTCAGCACCCCTATTCATAAATTCACTTTCATTCCATTTATAATTAGCAAAAAGTGACACTTCAGGAAGAAAATTAAATTTAGATTTTTTGGTTTCAAGCTCAGCTATGTTAAGTCGCTTATCAAGTGCAAGCAAATCTTCCCTTCTGCTGGAAGCGGTTTGCAGATATTTATTCAATGATTTATCTGTTTTGAAAGAAGGGTTCTCCCAAACAATGTTAATTTCCTCATCAATCCCAAGCAATTGCTGTAATCTGCTTTGAGCAACTTCCACCTGTTTCTGCGCCTCGCTTATTGCACTTTCGTTTTTTAGCAGGTGAGTTTTGGCAACCATGAGATCGCTTTTTACAACCATCCCGTTTTCATAAAAATTCTTTGTCAGATGATAATATCTTTTTGTCCTTTCATATGACTTTTTTGTAACTTCAAGCGCTTTTTCTGCCAAAGACAGCCCGAAAAAAGCTTTGGTATAATTATAAAGAACCTTTTGCTGAATTCTCTCAGATGTTAGCTCCGCAATATCACTCATTCCGGATGCCTGTTTTATCCCTAAATATATTTTTCCTTTCATAAATACCGGCTGAAGCACTTCCACTTTTGTCTCGTAATTTTCAATTCTGCCAGGATCGGACAGTTCATTACTAAAATAATCCATATCGAACTCACCCTGAGCCATCGTTGAAAAAGCAGCTGTTGCAGGCTCGTCAGTATTGGTGTATGTTTCCGAAATATTGATATCAGGCAGATACCCGCCTTTGGCCTGATAATATCTATACTCGGAAGATTTCGCCTTCTCTTTATAAGCCTGAATTATATTATTATTTTTCAGAACCAGCTCTTTGCCTTTTTGATAGTCAAGCTGAAGAGCAAAAGAAGTAGTTGCAAATAAAATCAAGCAAACTACGAAAAACCTTCGCATCATTCTTCCTCCATCAGTAAATCAACGATTTTTGCTATTTTTTCATCTGTTAAACTATAACAGATTTCGTGCCCGTCCCGCACACCTTCTACAATACCGAGATTCCTGAGAAGAGCCAAATGCCTGCTTATTGTCGCCTGAGGCAGTCCCAAGCCTTCGCAGATTTTTGTCACATTGCATTCCTTTTTTGCCAGCCCCATAACAATTCTGAGACGGACGGGATGTCCGATTGCTTTAAATTTATTTGCATATTCTTCCAGCATATCAACCTCCGTCAAATCATATACAAATATACATATATTCGTATATTTGTCAATTATTATATTTATTTTATACAACAGTCTCAGTTAGAGGTATTTGAAGTGTTTGAGGTTGTTAAGGAAGTTGAGTTTTATTCCAGTGCTTATCTTTTATTAGGAGCTAGGTGCCGACCGCACACATCTTTCCATCTCACTATTTCTCTATCTACCCACTTCCCTATCTCGTTCCCATCCGAAAACTATGAGCCCCTGAATCAAGTTCAGGGTGACATCTATAGTAAATTTCTGATGAATAGAGTCATGCTGAACTTGGTTCAACATCTCGTTTTTAAGAATGTAGTGACTTTTCGGATAGGAACTATCTCGCCAATAAGAAAGGCAGTTTAATAAAAATTTTGACCAATTCCGCCTGAAATGCTACATTGTAAAAATTTAAAAAAAGGATTGAATTATGAAAAAATACACGTTCGAACCTATAGGTGTTTTCTACACCGATACGGCTGAGATCCCCAGGCACTGGAGCGTATCAGAAGAGAAGGGCAGAATAGTACTTGAGGAAAAATATAAAGAAGGGATTACAGATTATTCACCCGGGGATAAAATCATGGTAATTTTCGTTTTCCACAAAAGTCCGGAATTTTCTCCCCGGAATCTCAGGACAAAACCGCCTCACAAAAATGAAGAAAGAGGCGTGTTCAGTATCTGCTCACCGGTAAGGCCAAACCCGCTGGGAATCTCTGTTCTGAAAATTACAAAAGTTGAAAATTATATAATCTATGTACAAAACATAGATATGCTGAATGAGACCCCGATTTTAGATATCAAACCATTTATCCCCGCCGACAAATAGGAATGTTAGCTTTTTTTCCTGCGATCCGTAACGGTTTCTCCGCCTATCCCCCAGTTATCCGTCTCCACTTCATCAATAACCACTACAGTCGTAGCGGGATTTTTATCCAGCACTTTCACGAGAAGCTCAGTAGCCCCTTCAATAAGCTCTTTCTTCTGTTCTTTTGTAGCTCCGTCCTTTGTGATTTTAATGTTTACAAACGGCATATGCTCTCCTTTGTACTTTATTTTTAAGAAAAATAAGAAAAATTATACCCACAACAAGAAACCCGGAAGACAACAACAAAGGATAGGTAAAACTATCATATTTATCAGAAAAATATCCTGCAACAACAGGGCCGATCATCTGACCTCCGCTAAAAAAAGTAGTAAGAATTGCAACGGCCTGCGTAGATCTTTCAACCCACAACTCTTTCCCGTAAGTCACACTCAGTGAAGTAATACCCATAAATGTACCACCAAGAGCCACAGCAACAATAAAAACTGATAATACGTTTTGCAAAAGGACAAACAATACCAGCCCTGTTAGCTGAATTGTAAAAGCGCTTAAAAGAGCAACAGTAAAATTTTTAACCCTGGCAATATAAAGCCAAAAAATAGTTGATGGTGCGGCAAAAACTCCCACGATCACCCATCCTGCATAAGAAACGCTTTCATAGCCCATGTAACTTTGTGCAGCAGAAACCATAAAGGTTGCTATTACAACATACCCAAATCCTTCCATTAAATATGCAATACAAAGAAGCCAAAATTCTGTGTGTCTTTTTTTATATACCGCACCACTATCTGTATCTGTGGTTTCTTTTTTCTTTACAAACTCGGGGGCAGATTTTATCCAAAAGGCAGCATAAAAACTAAACACAGCTGCCGTAATTCCGGTAAAAATCCAAGTCCCCCGCCATCCTCCTATAAAACCGAAAAACGGCACAATAAGACCACTTAAAGCAATCCCCAATCCAACCCCACTGTAATGCCATCCCATATATTTGGCTGCATTTTGGGAAACAAGATAGTCAAAAAGCATGGAAGTGGACAATATAAAACCGGAGGCACTTGCAAAACCGGCAATAAATCTTAATATATACCATATCACAAAATTTGTGGTTAATCCCATAATTACTGAAGTAAATATAATTGCAACTAACGATAAAACAAAAAGAAGGTAACGCATTTTGTTAACGAAGATAAACAGCACGGTTCCTACCAGATATCCGAAATAATTGCTGGATGCGACTGCACCGGCCAGCGTATCACTCATACCGGTACCTGCCTGCATATATGGGATAATAGGCGTATAAGCGAATCTGCCCAAACCCATAAATACTGCAAGACTTGCCGTTCCGGCCATTAATGTAAAATAATTATCTCTAAATCCCGTTTTCATGTTAATTTACTATCAAAATATATTTCACTAAGCAAGTATTTATAATTTTATAACCTTGTTATTTTATTTGTTTTTCCTGAATATTATGTTAAAATTATTAATACAGGAGGATTTATATGCTGAAATTAATCAAACATTCACAGGCTGAAAACTATGAGCCCGAAAAAGATTGGAAGAGAACAAGCCTTTGCAACGAAACGGATATATCAATTGAGCATTTTGTTAAACCGCCAAAGCACTCTTCGCCCAGACACAAACATTCAAATGCACAGGTTTTGTACGTTCTTCAGGGAAAACTATCGGTAGTGGACTCAAACAACAATACCGAATATGTGGAAGAGGGAGACTGTATATATATCCCCGGCGACGAATCCCATATCGTCACCAATGAGCTGGATGATATATCATCAGGACTTGACATATTTGTTCCTGGCAGATCATTCGACTTTTGGCTTAAAAAATAGAAAAAGGAGGTAATCTATGAGTACAGTAAAAGATATTCTGTCCAAAAAAGAAAACAAGGTCTATACCTTCTCTCCGGAAAAAACTGTGTTTGAAGCACTAAAGATTATGAGTAATAAAGACATCGGTGCATTGATAATTACAGAAGAAAACACTATTATAGGAGTTTTTTCTGAAAGGGATTATGCGAGAAAAGTTATCCTTAAAGGTAAATCATCAAAAGAGCTCAAAGTTTCCGACATTATGACAACGGACGTCTTATTTGTAACGCCCAAAAATACCGTGGAAGAATGCATGGCACTAATGACAGAAAAACGTATCAGACACCTGCCGGTTCTGGAAAATAAAAAATTAATAGGACTTGTATCCATAGGCGATATTGTAAAACAGGTTATTTCCGATCATAAGTTTACCATTAAAGAACTGGAAAAATATATTTCCGGAGATATTGCTGGATAAAACCTGAAACCGGCTTTTTATATTTCTACCCCCCAAAAGCTTCTTATACCGAAGCCTATAATAAATGTCAGCAATGCAACTCCGAGGCTTATCACGCTCATTTCAGTAAAGCGTTTGATAAAATTAAAATCTTTGGCCACTGAAACGTAAAAGTTAAAAAACGCTATTATCAGAATAGCTATGACAAGCGTAGTAAGCAGAGACAAAAAGGGATTGTGCATCAGTAAATATGGCAAAATTAACAAAAAAACCGTTAATATGTAAGCAGTACCCGTATAAATAGCAGATTTTACAGCATATTTTTTGCTGTTTTCAGCTGCAGTTGAAAGATATTCCGAAGCTGCCATAGAAAATGATGCCGCAATGCCTGTAATAAGACCGGCAAGTGCTATAAGACCGGCATTTTGCAATGCAAAAGTAAATCCTGCAAGTGCTCCGGTCAGCTCAACCAGAGCATCATTCAGCCCCAGCACAATCGAGCCGACATATTCCAGTCTCTCCTCTTTAATCATATTAAGCAGCGTATGTTCATGCTCATCCTCTTCCTGTTTAATATCAACAGCTTCAGGAAGAATTTCGCCGAGTTTCTCATAAGCTTTTACCGCTGCTTCTTCACCTTTTTCAAGCAGTTTAATTCCGAATGTCAGTCCAAAAATTTTTGTAATCCAGAAATAGAAAAAAATTTTAAAACTGTCCGGTTTAACATCCTTGCCGGTAACAGACTTTAAAAATTTGTAATGTTTCAGTTCATCTTTAGCTATATCTTTTAAAACCTGTTTATTCTGCTCATTTTTCAACCCGTCAGCTATTTTGTGATACAAAAAATACTCGGAAATTTCATTTTTTTGAGCATTTATCAATGAATTTTTCGTTTTCTGATCCAGATTTAATTGTTCCAAAAGCTTTCCTCCAACTTCCAGGGAATATGTTACAAATAAGTCTGAATATTATTTAATAATGGAATACTTTAGTCAACAAACTTTTTGTTTATCTATTGGCAAAAATTTATTATATTTAACGAATGCTTACAGATATTCCCATAAACTCCAGACTATTTAAAGCCACAATACTGTCTCTTTCCCTGCTTACCATAATGGCGGGAGCTTTGGTTTCTCCGGCGCTTGCTAATATTGCTCATGCTTTCAGTGAAGAACCGTACTGGAAAATCAAGCTTGTACTTACAATACCCGCTCCTTTTATAATTGTTTTTGCACTGCTTAACGGGAAAATAGCTTTAATATTCAGCAAGAAGAAAATTACCCTGTTTTCTCTTATTTTATATATTTTGGGAGGAGCGGGTGGCGGATTGTCCACCACTCTGGGAATGCTCCTTGTTTTCAGAGCATTACTGGGAATTTCTGTAGGTCTGTTAATGCCCCTGGCAACAGGCTTGATAGCAGATTTCTATTCGGGTGATATCCGTGCCAACTTGATGGGTAAATCCACAGCCACATCGAATCTCGGCGGAATTATAGGCACCTTAATTTCCGGTTTTCTCGCAGAAATAGCATGGCAGGCAAGTTTTACAATTTACCTGCTTGCAGTTCCTGTATTCATAATGACCCTCATCTTTTTAAAAGATCCGAAAGCACCAAAATCGGTAAACACCACACCGCTTTCGCTTTTAAAACGGCCATTGCTGATAACCTGGATGTTTATGGCTTTTCTTACGATGATAATTTTTTACACTGTACCTGTTAACATTGCCCTTTACATAGAACAGATGGGCTTCGGAAAATCTTCTTTGTCCGGTGTAGCAATATCTATTTTAACAGGCGCAGGATTTGTTGCCGGTCTTTCTTTTTCAAAAGCAGCAAAATTTTTCAGACATTTTTTTCTTTCCTTATGTTATTTTATGATTAGCGCAGGATTTTTATTAATAATTTATTCTCCAAATACTTTTCTTTTACTGACAAGTCTGTTTGTGGTGGGATTAGGGCTCGGATGGGCAGTTCCCAATATTTTCACAGAAGCTGTAAACAGTGTTCCGGACGGCTACGGCGTAGCAGCTATGGGATTTATTACACCCTCTATATACCTGGGGCAGTTTTTCAGTCCCATTGTAGTTGACTTTAGTTATAAACTGGCCGGATTGAATGATATAAAAGGACCCTTTATTATTGTGTTCATTTTTTCACTGATAACATGCGTCGTTGTTACTCTTTTCAACTCCAAAACATCCCGAAAAAGATTATCTTAAAAGCAGGCCTTTTTTGAGATCTTCCTTTGCCTGCTCTCTAAGTTTATAGTGCTGTTTTTTACCTGTGGCAGTCATAGGTAGTTCTTCAATAATTCTATAGTACCGAGGCCTTTTATATGCAGGTATCATAGGATGCTTTTTTATGAAATTTTTAAGTTCATCCAATGAAATATTCTCATCTTGTCCCACCACATAAGCAGCAATACTGTTACCCCGTTTTTCATCATAAACACCCACCACAGCACAATCAGTAACCAAATCGCATTCGTTAATGGCTTCTTCAATCTGGGTGGGATAGATATTTTCTCCGCCCACATTTATCATATCGTCTTTACGGCCTCGTATTGATATGTATCTTTTTGAATCCCAAACAGCAAGATCTCCTGTATAAAACCAACCTTTATAAAACTTCCGCTTCACCTCTTCCGGTTTCTTAAAATAGTCCATTGAGGTTTTAAATGTCTGTATTATAACTTCCCCCACCTCTTCATTATTATTGGCCACTGTATCAGTCGGTTCGGCAAGTTTATCCTCATATACCTTCACGACTCTTATTGAATCAAAAATACACGATTTACCCGCTGATCCGGCCATCTCAGGTAAATCTTCCGGTTTGAGTGCTGTATTCCAAAACGTCTCAGAAGTACCATACCCATTATATACATTAGGTGTGAATACTTCCTGCATTTTTGTGCATAATTTTTTCTCCAGCGGAGCTCCCATACTTACAACAGCTTTTAAAGAACTCAGATCAATTTTCTTTTTCTCCTGCTCTTCAATCAGTAATGTAAACATAACAGGAACACCAATTACAACTGAAACAGAGTATTTCTGAATAATATTGAGTGCTTCTTTTGGCAAAAATCCCTTCATAGCAACCAGAGAAGCCCCAACATATAATCCGGGATTAGGGCCTCCAATGTAAATTCCTCCCCTGTGAAACCAGGGAGATAAATTCAAAAGACGGTCTTTGTCACTTAATCCCAAATGCATTATAACATCATGTGCCGTTAAAATTTCATTTATATTGTTTAAAGGTACACCTTTAGGCAAACCGGTGGTACCGGAAGTGTATAATCTTGTTACTTCTTCAAATGCATTTGGAGTAAATGTTGTATTTGGTTCTTTTGGAGCAGAGTCATCATATAATTTTGAAAAATCTGGAGATTTTATTTTGAAACTAAACTCCGGTTTATGACGTGAAATTTCCAGAGCTTTTTCACTCTCATCAGCAAAGGCCTCATCATACAAAAATATTTTGGGCTGTGAATCCTCCAAAATTAAGGCTGTTTCTCCCGATGCCAGCCTGAAGTTGATCGGGCAATTTACAGCCCCAATTTTTTGACATGCAAGATAGATAAATGCAAATTCAGGGCGATTAAGCAGTTGATACATTACAACATCTCCAGCTGATACTCCTTTGGATAAAAAAGCGTTTGCAAGCCTGTTTACCGTCTCATTCAGCTGAGTATAAGTCCAGACTTCTCCACTTTCCCCATCGATTAAAGCCGTATAGTCTGGGTACCTTTCAACATTGCGCATAAAGTTATTTATGTAAATAAAGTTTTCCTCAAAAAGATTTCTAAATCTTTTAACATTATAACTACTCATAACAACCTCCCACTGTTTGCTCTGAACAGCGCTTTATAATTAAAGAACCGTTAATACCTCCAAAACCAAATGAGTTCTTTAGAGCATAATCGGCATTGCTTTTTTTGCAGGCACCACGGACATAATCCAAATCACAATCTTTGTCACAATTTTCCAGGTTTATGATGGGAGGGATAGTGTTTTCTATGAGAGAATTAATGGTAAAAATAGTTTCCACAATCCCTGCTGCAGCCCACATATGCCCGAGCGCAGACTTGTTAGCCGTTATAGGAATCTTGTAGGCTCTGTCTTTAAATACCTTTTTTATTCCTTTTGTTTCAACAAAATCATTGCTTGGCGTTGAAGTGCCGTGAGCATTAATTAATCCAATATCTTTATAAGATATACGGGCATCACTTAAGGCTGACTCCATACATTTTGCCACACTTTCAGCATCCTGATTCTGTGCAGTAGGATGATAAGCATCACATGTGGAACCAAAACCGCAAATTTCAGCATATATTTTTGCTCCTCTTTTAAGTGCATGTTTACGGGATTCCAGAATAAGACTGCCCGCTCCTTCAGAAGGGATAAAACCGCACCTTTGAGCATCAAAAGGTCTGGAAGCTCTCTCAGGCTCCAAATTCCATTTATCGCCAACTGTTGCCCCGAGCCTCTCCAACCCTGCCATAATCGTCGGAGTAATTCCGGCTTCCGAAGCTGTTACTATCGCCAGGTCTATTTCTTCATCCTTTATCATTTTGTATGCAAGTCCTATTGCATTTGTACCCGAAGAACATGCCTCCTGCAAAAAACGCTGCGGACCTTTGGCATTGTACATGGCGGCAACAAAACCGGCAGAAGTATTTGCAGACAGATTAACTACAAAAAAAGGGGATATTTTTTTTATTTTGTCTTCATTATATAACTTAAAATTATGTTCAAACGTTGAGGGTGTACCCAATGCACTCGCACCGATTACGGAAAATCTATACGGATCATGGGCAGAAAAATTTCCAAGATCTGCATCATTTACCGCCATAATTGAAGCTGCCTGAAAAAACTGCTGCATCCTGTCCAGGCGTTTTGCCATCCTTTTGTCAATAAAATCGTCCGGATCAAACCCTTTTACTTCACCGGCAATGCGGCATTTTATAAGAGATGGATCAAAAAGAGTGATTGTGGATATACCTGAAACACTGTTTTTAAGATTATGCCAACTTTCAGCTAAATTAAGACCAAGGGGAGTTATTGCCTGCATTCCGGTGACTACTACCCTCATATGATTGGACTCCGCTGCATATAGAAATACTGTTTCATAATTAATGTTATTATGAAAAGGATAATTTGTCAATTACTTATGATTTAGCAGCCTACCAAGATTTACACATTTAAAAAAACTTAAGACGTGATGGATAAGGTAAGGTAGTTAATCCACCCAACCGCTGATTTCATAAATTTATCCCACGAGTTTAACTCAGAACCTTGAACGTTGAACATTGAAGTTAAGAAAAGAGCACTGGCGGCGACCTATTTTTCCGGGGTTTGGTTAACCCGAGTATCTTCGGCGCTGGAGGTCTTAACTTCCGTGTTCGGAATGGGGACGGGTGTTGCCCCTCCGCCATAGCC
>Ga0247721_100152_pt1 | contig 30447 bp, 36 predicted proteins | sample MSEWel2017_08_16_FD_189089 | JGI IMG/M metagenome (GOLD analysis project Ga0247721, IMG submission 189089) | Subsurface sediment microbial communities from gas well in West Virginia, United States - MSEEL Well Study Marcellus 3H_2017_08_16 | ecosystem: Environmental > Terrestrial > Deep...
CGAGCTTAATCTATTTCAGATAGCTTCTCTGGATTCTTTACATCCCGCTCTCTGTTTCAACTTCCCTTGCAGCGGATGAAACTTATAGTATATCTATACCCCTTTGTCAAATACTTTTTATGAAAAAGTATTAGAATATTTAAAATATTCTCTTTTATATTTTTTTCAATCCTTTATTGCCGCTTTCTCTGCACTTCCAACAACATTTATATTTTTATGTTTGTACATATCAATCAGTGCACTTCTTGCTGGCTTAAGGTATTTCCTCGGATCAAACACCTCAGGGTTATTATATAAAAATTCCCTGACCTTTGCCGTAAAGGCCAATCGACCATCGCTGTCAATATTTACTTTGCACACTGCGCTTTTTGCCGCTTTTCTCAGCTGATCCTCGGGGACACCTGCTGTACCCTCGAGGTTGCCGCCATATTTATTAATAATATCCACATATTCCTGCATTACAGATGAAGCTCCGTGCAAAACAATGGGAAACCCGGGAAGTCTTTTTTCCACTTCTTCCAGAATATCAAAACGCAGAGGCGGCACCGATTCACCGGGTGCAACTTTGAATTTATATGCGCCATGTGAAGTCCCAATGGAAATTGCCAAAGAGTCCACACCTGTACGATTAACAAAGTCCTCAACCTCTTCAGGGTTAGTGTAATGTGACTTTTCAGCAGAAACATCATCCTCGATACCCGCCAAAACACCTAACTCCCCTTCAACGGCAACTTCATACTGATGAGCATAATCTACAACGCGCTTGGTCAGCTCAACATTCTCCTCAAAGCTCAGATGAGAACCGTCTATCATCACAGAAGAGAAACCGTTGTCCACACAAGATTTGCAAATATCAAAATCACCGCCGTGATCAAGATGTAAAGCTACGGGAATATCACCGCCAAGTTCTTTGGCAAGTTCAGTGGCCCCCATCGCCATATATCTTAACATCGTGGCATTCGCATATTCCCTTGCACCTTTCGAGACCTGTAAAATAACAGGGGATTTCGTTTCCACACACGCCTGTATGATAGCCTGAAGCTGCTCCATGTTATTAAAGTTATAAGCCGGAATCGCGTAGCCGCCTTTAAAAGCTTTGGCAAACATTCCTCTAGTATTAACAAGTCCGAGCTCTCTGTAACTGACGCCCATAACTACCTCCTCTGAATATTTTTTATATCTTCAGACTGAAAAATACCCTTTTCAGTAATAAAAGCCGTAATCAGATGATGCGGAGTGACATCAAAGGCTGGATTCAAAATATCAATACCATCAGGGACAATTCTGTTCTCCCCGCAAAATGCCACTTCATTTGTATCCCTGTATTCAATAGGGATCTCCTCTCCGCTGTTTAATGAAAAATCAATGGAAGAAACCGGTGCAGCGATATAAAAAGGAATATTGTGATAATCGGATAAGACTGCAAGCTGGTATGTTCCTATTTTATTTGCGGCATCTCCGTTGCAAGCTATACGGTCTGCTCCCACAATCACTTTATCAACCATCCCTTTGCTCATAAGAAAACCCGCCATATTATCACAAATCACGGTTTGATCAATCCCTTCCTCATGCAGTTCGAAAGATGTAAGTCTGCTTCCCTGAAAGAAAGGACGTGTTTCATCTACGTAGACATGAATATTTTTCGTTTTATAAAAAACACTCCTTATAACACCGAGTGCAGTACCATAACCTGCTGTGGCAAGAGCACCGGCATTGCAGTGAGTCAATATATTATCCCCGCTTTTAAAAAGCGATGCCCCGTGTGAGCTTAATTTTTTATTGGTCTTAATATCTTCATCAAAGATTTCCATCGCCGTTTGTTCAAGGTAATCTTCTCCATACGTCTCAAATGATTCTTTCATCCTGTCAATCGCCCACTTGAGATTCACAGCGGTCGGCCTGGTATCAAAAAGCTTCGTGTAAACCTCGTCAGCACTTAAACCGTTCTTTATCCCAAAATAAAAACCGAACGCAGCAACAACACCGATAGCAGGTGCCCCGCGGACTTTCATATATCTAATAGCTTCAACAACGTCCTCTAAATCCGTAAACTCACAATAATTTTGCTCAAAGGGAAGTTTTCGTTGATCGAGCAATTTTAAAATATTATTATCATATAGTATCGGTCTGATCATGGAATGTCCTATAGAATCATTTTCAGGTGCATTTTAATATCAAAAATTTTTATTTTGACCATGTCTCTTGTATCGGCGTTGCAACCTGGTATAATATAGCTAAAAAACTTCATCCCGAAAGCTTCTGAAACACGTTTCATCCATTTATCTGCAGTTTCTCCGTGATTTCTATCAGGAGATCCTTGAGTCAAGACAAAAAACACCTTTGCATTCTCTTTAAACCTCGGAATGCCTCTTTTGTCCTTCATGCAATACCATCTGTCCATAAACAGCTTCAGCTGCCCCGTTATAAAACCGTAGTAATTGGGCGAAACCACCGTAATGATATCGGCATCTCTCAAATCAGTGTAAACATTATTCATTTCATCATTCAAAACGCAAAAATCATCCAGGTGCCTGCATTTTTTACACCCCTGGCAGCCGGCAAAATTCAGTTCATTTATTCTAACCGTTTTTACATCTCCGGAAAAAGCTTCTTTTAAAGAATCAATTACAAAAGATGAATTACCTTCATTTCTGGGACTTGCATTTATTAAAACACTCTTCATCATTTCACCCTTCTGCCGCTAATCAACCTTTATTATTTCATCCTTATCGCCTGTCAGAGAAACACCACCTTTATCAGTGATAAGGAACGTATTTTCTATTCCCACCATGCCAAAATCTTTAATTCCTTTTTTAGGCTCAATAGCAAAAACCATATTTTCACGTATTTCTTCATTAAACCCTTTTGCAATGGCAGGGTATTCATCAATCACAAGACCAATACCGTGCCCGAGAAACTTAACCTTATTCGGACCAAAACCCATGAAATCTTTATCAAAATCATCATCTATCTTTTTCGTAACCTTTTCATATACAGAACCAATAGTTTCTCCCGGTTTCAGCAATTCAGCAGTTTTATTCTGGATTTCCACACATTTTTTATGATAATCATAGGCTAAATCCGGTATTTTACCCAATGAATATATAGTGGTTTTATCAGTATAATACCCGCAATAGCAGCAACCTGTATCAGCCAGAGCTACACTGTTTTTTTGCAGCTTCTTTTCAAAACTGCCCAACAGCGGAACAGCCGGAGAAAAGCCTCTCAGCCCTGCAGGACCGTCAAAAGAGTTGTAGTAATTACCGCTATCACCAAAAGAGATATTGCCCAGATAAAGTTCTGCATTATATGTTCCCAATCTTGTAACACCATGATGCCCGAGCCTGATCATTTCTCTGATCAGATCAGAACCAAACTCAGCTTCAGATATCCCTTCAGACAAAATAGCAGGAGCTTTTTTCTCAATTGCATTGTAGTGGATTTCACCGGCTTTTTTTATCAAATCCACCTCAAAATCACTCTTTAGAGCCCTTGTTTTTAACAGAGCAACATCCAGCGAAGCCGTATCTCCAAAACCAAAATGTTTATTAAACCTTTCAAAATGAGCAAGTGGGAGTGATTCTTTTTCCACGTATACAACATTGCTGTCAGTATTTATTTCGGCGGCAACTTCGCGAAAACTTTTAATAGGTACAATATGTGGGAATTCTGATTCATCCATTGCCCTGTGATAGCTTTTTCTGACAAAAAAAATCGCATTCGAATCCCTTGGAATTATCAATACACCGTTCTGCATGGTACCTGTAAAATAAAACTGGTTAACTTTTCCAAATACAGCACAAATTTGCCAGTCCGGATTGAGAGTGTCCATATTGCTTCTAAATCTGCTGAGCCTGTTTTCCAGCTCAGAATAAGGAACATTAACGCAACTCATAATATTTCCTCTACATTTATATTTTTAGTAGATATAAGATTTTTTAATTTGCCAAGTACCCTCTTTTCTATCTGTCTCACCCTTTCTCTGGTAATTCCGAGAGAATTGCCTATTGTTTCCAGTGTTTCCGGCTCACTCTCGTCAAGCCCGTATCTTTTGATAATAATGTGCTTTTCCGTTTCATTAAGACAATTCAGCCATCTCATGATTAATGACTTTTTACTCATATTCTCAATTATCACATATGGATCGACAGACTGTTCGTCATCACTTATAAGCTCATGCAATGAGCTGTTAGCATCTTCCCCAATAGGAGAATCAAGTGAAGTGTCCTGTTTCATGGCATCATAAACTTTTTTAAGAGTTGAAAGGGGCATTTTACAGGCTGTGGACAACTCAAGAGTAGTAGGCTCTCTGCCCAGTTTTCTCTGCAAATCAGATTGAGTTTTAAGAACCTTGTTAATGTTTTCGGTCATATGTACCGGAATTCTGACCATTCTGCACTGATTAATCAGTGAACGTTCCATAGCCTGTCTAATCCACCATGTTGCATAGGTGCTGAATTTAAAACCTCTTGTATGATCAAATTTTTCCACAGCTTTGATAAGCCCGATGTTGCCTTCTTCAACAAGATCTGTGAGGTTCATTCCGCGGTTAATGTATTTTTTCGCAATAGATATAACAAGCCTCAGATTGCATTTTATCATAAATTCTTTTGATTTCTCGTCACCATTCTGGGCGGCTTCAGCCGTTCTTTTCTCTTCAGCCCTGGATAAAACCGGATATTTTGAAATTTCGTTCAAATAAATTCTGAAGACTTCCATTTCAAAGCCGGGAAGCTCCTTTGAACGTTTTTTCTCTTCAGAATCATCCTGAGTTTCTTCTTTCTTCTCTTCGCTTATCACTTCATCATAAAAATCTTCACTCATATATGCTCCAAAGTTCCCTTTAAATGCGAATAAAATATCTCTTCATCGGAAAAATTAAGCTGATGATCAATGGGCGAGTTATAACTTATAATATCTTTTTTTAATTTGGACGCAATCGAAATTTCACTCATTGTGCCGAAACCGCCACCTATGGAAACAATAAAATCGCCGGAGGAAACAACTAAAACATTCCTGGCGTGATTTAAGCCGGTTGGAACAGCAATATCCACATATTTATTTGCTTCGTTCTTATCATACCCCGGCAAAATCCCAACCGTTGTGCCACCTGCCGTTTTGGCACCTTTACAAGCAAAGTCCATTACTCCTGATAAGCCGCCGGTAACAAGGACAAAACCGAAATACCCGATAATCCCTCCGGCTTTTTCAGCCACACCGGCCAAATCAATATCACAACGTGCTTGTCCAATGACACTAACAGTTTTCACAGTTTTTATAATAAACTCAAAGCAGTCGAAATATCAACAGTAAAGTTCAATTAGAATATTTATTTTTTATTTTGTTACGAAACAGTAAAATACATTTTCACATAAAAACTCTGTTCAACGATCACTGATATTTATCAATACCTTTTTTGACAATATTGTATTTATGCTCAATTTCCGAATATGCCGCTTTCAGATAAGAATAGGAAAACCGGCAATTCTTTCTGACAAACTTAATAAGCGATAAAAGCCTGTAATATTCCAGATAAGGCACATTCAAACTGAGCTGATCATTTAGATACGCTCTCTTCACAACAAGTTTGTTTGGAAGATAGGAAATTTTAAACGTTGACGCTATTCTGAGCCAAAGATCATAATCCTCACAGGTGAAAAGACTTTTATCAAATTTGCCCGATTTTTCCAAAACAGTTTTGTGCATAATTACTGAAGAAGGGGATATCCTGCATATATCCAGAATGAGGGGAAAAATCCACCCACCATATTTTTCATGACGAACACCCTGATTTACAAACCTATCTTTTTTATACCAAAACTCATCCGTATGACAGACTTTGGTTTTTTCCTTTTTCATAAACTCAATCTGTTCTTCAAGTTTCTCCGGAAGCCACAGATCATCTGAATCCAGAAACGCGATGTAATCACCTCTTGCTCTGTCTATACCGAGATTCCTTGCAGAACTGACTCCCCGGTTATTTTCCATGCGGATATATTTTATTCTTGCCATATACGGCTTTAAACATTTTTTTACATTTTCATCGGAACCGTCATCAACAACTATAATTTCAATATCGGGATATTTTTGCAGAAAAACACTTTCAACAGCATCCTTAAGAGATGATGTTCTGTTATAAACGGGAATTACAACTGAAACAGTCATATCGTGAAACTATACAGAACGTTTTTTATTGAGCAGCGACGAAAACACAAGAATTGTGTTTGTCTTCTGGACCCCTGGAATATTTCGTATCTTTTTTATTAGCTCGGAAAGTGTGGATGTATTCTTTGTGACAACCTTTAAAAGCATTGTAAAATCACCTGTAACATGATGGCATTCAACGATATCATCATGGAAATGCTGCATGTTTTCCTCGAAATCGGATATATGCTGAGCATTATCAACGGAAACACCTATAAAAGCAACGATATCGTACCCTAATTTTTTATAGCTTATCTCCGCTGTATACCCTTTAAGAATGCCTTCGGATTCAAGCCTTTTAATCCTTTCAATAACAGAAGGGGATTTCATCCCGACTTTTTTTGCAATATCCGCATAAGACATGCGTCCGTTATCGATAAGCATATTAAGAATTTGTACATCCACATCATCTATCTGGTGTTTCATGGCTGTCTCCCTATTATTTTTACCCCAACTTTATCACATAAATGAAACAATATGCAAGATGAACAGATGGGGCCTCTCGGCTTGCAGACATTCTGCCCGTATGATACGAGCATTTCATTCCATTTTTTCCAATACTTTACAGGAAGAATCTCTCTTAAACGCATCTCAGTCTCATCTGGTGTTTTGGTTTTGACAAAACCGGCTCTGTTGCAAATACGATGGACATGGGTATCAACGCATACGGCATCTATCCCGAACCCCTCAACCAGCACAAGGTTCGCAGTTTTTCTGCCCACTCCTTTCAGGCTCAGCAGCTTATCCAGATCAGCGGGAACTTTTCCCCCAAATCTCACCACAATATCCTTACAAATATCTTTAATCGTTACAGCTTTCCTTCTGTAAAAACCGGCCGGATAAATGGCTTCCATAATTTTTTCTGCTGAAAGGTTCATCATTTTCTCTGGTTCGGTTGCAAGATTAAACAAACTTTTCGAGGCTTTCAATGTTACATAATCTTTTGTCCTCAGAGATATGATTGTACTTATCAGGACTCTGAAAGGGTTTCTTTTACAACTGTCTGAAATTTGTGTTACAGAAGGGGCTATTTGAGAAAAGTAATAATCCTCCAGCAGGGAATAAAATTCATCTATTTTATCCGTATTCATTATTGTCTATACAATGTCCTCAATTAGTTCCCGGATTTTGGGTTTTATATGAATATTGCTCAAATCAAACGATTTAACAGCTTTACCTATAATCGTTTGCTTGTAATAATCAGTAGCCTTTTTATCAATGATGATTATATTTTCACCGTTAATACGGCATAAACCGCCTCTGGCATTCGTTTTTTCATATCTGATTTTGATCCCCAGTTTATTACACAACTCTTCAAGTTCTTTCAGTTCCGTTCTGTCCACAATCCCCCCGATGGATTATTCGTTAGACATCAGCGGTGACATTTGACGCAGTTTTTTTACATTTTCCTTTAAAATATCAGCGGCTTTGTTCACTTCCTCTTCATTATTAAACCGGCCGAAGCTGAATCTCAGTGCACCGTGCATATCTACCGGATCAGCATTTATAGCATAAAGCACATGCGAAGCATCAACACTGTCCGAAGTACAGGCAGAACCGGTGGAACAGTCGATTTCGGAAGCGTAAACCATGAGAGCTTCACCTTCGATATATTTAAAAGTAATATTGGAAATACTGCAAATACGTTTATCTTTTGCACCATTTACATAGGTATCCGGGATTTCCTCCAAAACCCTTTTTTCAAAAAGATCTCTTAAATACCCTATTTTTTCAGAATCCTCATTCAGCTGATTTTTTATAATTTCACATGCCTTTGCTATTCCTATAATATAAGGGACGTTTTCAGTTCCTGCCCTGAGCCCGTATTCGTGATGTCCACCGTGCACAAGCGGTACAATAAAATCTTTAAGACTTTCATCCACATAAAGAACACCTATCCCCTTGGGCGCATATATTTTATGCCCGGAAAACGTCAGCATGTGGACACCCAGATCTGTTACATCCACCGGCATTTTACCCATAGCCTGGACGGCATCCGTATGAATATAGACATCATTATCCCTGCATATTTCAGCCATCTCTTCCACGGGTTGAATTGTCCCGATTTCATTATTGGCCAACATTATACTGACCAATATAGTATCTTCCCTGATTGCTTTTTTAAAATCTTCTATATCTACAATTCCGTCATTATTTACTTTTAGATAAGTAACTTCAAAACCTTCTTTTTCAAGATATTTGAACGTCTCCAGTACAGCCTTGTGTTCTATATTGGAGGTAATCAGATGCCTGCCCTTATTTTTCATTCCATATGCAAGCCCTTTAATGGCCATATTATCAGACTCGGAACCGCTGCCTGTGAAAATTATTTCAGATGTGTCCGCTCCTATTAATGAAGCTACTGTTTCCCTGGCTTTTTCCAGTTCATCACGGATTTGCCTGCCGTCGTTATGGATACTGGAAGGATTTGCATACTTTTCTTTCAAATATGGCAACATCACTTCAAAAACCCTTTCATCAACAGGAGAAGTTGCACTGTTGTCAAGATATATACTCATTTTCATCACCCTTTGCTTATTAAACTTTCTAAAGTAATATTTTCAAAATAATTGTCAACATTTTCCTTCAATCCCTGCCAGAACCAGTTTATATTGCAAATATCAGATTTTGCACACCCGTCGGTTTCCACACAGTCAACAGGTTTGACAGGTCCGTCCATGGCGTATATAATTTCTTTTATCGTTATATCGCCGGGGGAACGGGACAAAATATATCCGCCTGTTATCCCTCTTATCGATTCCACAATATTGTTCTTTTTCAGTTTGGAAAATATCTGCTCCAGATATTTCAGAGAAATATCTTCGTAATCAGAAATTTTCTTAAGCGGTATTGCCTCGGATTCCCCGCCCAATATTGCCAGAGCGTAAACCGCCCTTATGGCATACCTGCTTTTAGTTGTTATCCTCATCGTCTCTGTCCTTTTTTATCGCTTCAACTTCTTTCTCTATCTCCACAACCCTATCGACCAGACATGTAACTGCTTTTGCCACAGGATCGGGTAATTTGTCGTGGTCAAAATCCACGGAAATTTTTTCATCCGTGACAACCCTTCCGGGAATACCTACAACAGTTGAGTTAGGGGGTACTTCTTTAACAACAACCGAATTGGAACCTACTTTTGAGTTTTTACCCACAGTAAAGGGGCCCAATATTTTCGCTCCCGCTCCGATAATAACATTATTACCGACTGTAGGGTGCCTTTTACCTTTATTTAAACTTACTCCGCCCAGGGTAACTCCGTGATACAGGGTTACGTCGTCACCAACTTCGGCTGTCTCGCCGATCACAACTCCCATACCGTGGTCTATAAAAAAACGTTTGCCGATTTTTGCCCCCGGATGAATCTCGATGCCGGTAAGAAAACGACCTATATGGGATACAAATCTCCCCAAAAGGTATAACTTATTTTTCCAAAGCCAGTGGGCAAAACGGTGAAAAAGGATTGCATGCAATCCCGGATAACATAGCAGTACCTCAGCAATACTCTTAGCTGCAGGGTCTCTGTCAAATACTGCCTTAATGTCTTCTTTGATAGTTTTAAAAAAAGCCAAATCCCTACTCCTGCGGTAGTATATATGTTTAAAAAAGAAGGGCTTTTGCAAGCCCTTCTGTATTTTGATCTTAAGGAGCCTCGATACAATCTACCGGGCAAACCTCTGCACAAGCACCACAGTCAGTACAAGTATCGGGGTCAATTACTCTAATGCCATCCCCCTCACTAATTGCACCTACAGGGCACTCGTCCTCACATGCTGCACAATTTGTGCATTCATCTGTGATAAAATATGCCATTGTTGCACCTCCGTTGAATCTATGGTAATAGATATAAGCAGTCCCTCATATTGTCAACAAAAAAATAATAACTTTCTGATTTATTAAAAAAGCATGTTGCATTTTCCAGTAAATTATATATGTTTTACCCTTATTAAATATAAATATAATGGAGGTTTAAATGGCTTACGAAAATATCCGATTTGTAAAACTTGTAACAGGTGATTCCATAATGGGAGAACAGGACGAGGAAAAGGGAAAAATCAAAAACATTGCCCTTATTCAGGCTATTCCATCAGGTAACAGCATGCAGGTCGCCGTGTTGCCTTTCGGTTTTCCGTTTGAAGAAGAGATCGGCGGTGAAATCTCTGAAAAGGACATAATCTATGAATATGCCTCTGTGCCGGAAGAATTAAGAAACAAGTATATGGAAGCTAAGAGCAATATACGCATAAGCCAGAATATGGACAACCTTAAAGACTTTCAGGGTGGTTCCGGTTCCGGAGGAAACAGCGGCTTAATAATCTGATGCACAGATTCTGGAAATCTCTACATTCAAAACTAAGATACCAAGATCATGTTCTTTCAGTGGAGCACAAGACATACAGTTTCAGCAAAATAAACCGTGAGATGCCTTTTACGGTTGTAAACACCAGCGACTGGGTGGTTGTGATCCCTGAAACCATCAACAAAAAACTTGTGCTTGTAAAACAATTCAGAGTAGGAACAACGAGTGTTACTTTGGAATTCCCCGGCGGAGCCATTTCAGCCGGGGAAGAACCAAAAACAGCTGCTGTCAGAGAGTTGGAAGAAGAAACCGGGCTAATCCCGGAAAAACTTAATTATCTGGGAATAATAAATCCAAACCCCGCTTTTATGAGCAACAGATGTTTTGCATATAGCGCAACCGGCTGCAAATATGACGGCAGCATGAATTTGGATATGTTTGAAGATATTGAAGTTGAAGAATACCGGCAATCGCAGTTTGATGAAATGGTAAAAGCCGGAATAATTACCCACAGTATAGTCCTGGCGGCATACAGTCTGCATCTTCTCAACTCCGCTTAAAATCACAACATATTCCCAACTTCTCCATCTCTCCACTTCACTACCTCCCTATCTCCCCATCTCTCTATCTCCCTACCTCACTATTTTTCCCCTCAACCAATATACTACTCAACGAATTACCAAAACCCCAAAATTCATATAAAAATACTCTTTTACAAGAACTTAGCCTGTATAATACTGAATACAATGTAATTTGCACAAAAGAAGCAGCCGATGTCTGAAAAACGTATTGCTGGTTAGCGGTCACACCCTGGGTCTAAACGTTCAATCATGTAATTATTTGCTAATGAAAACAATTATGAGAGAAGGGTGTAGACGGTTAGCGGCAGTAGTTTTGAGTTCCGGCTGCAAAATGCGTGCAAATTACATTGAAAAATTCTCTTATTACGAAAAATAGGGTGACGTCAGTCCGTTAATCAGTTGACATTCATATCCTAAAACGTTATCTTTCTATACCTCTTATCAAGAGTGGCTGAGGGAACGGGCCCTGAGAAGCCACAGCAACCGGTCCGCCGCCGGGCGGATGTCAGGTGCTACTTCCCGCCCTTAACGGGGCAGATAAGAGACCTCGCTTTAAAAGCAAGGCCTCTTAACCCTTACTTTGGGAGTTTTACATAAAAACAGGGGGATACGATGGAAAATAATTCTGTAGGCCTTGTAAAAACACAATATGTAACATTCAAAGATGAGTTTTTCTTCGAAAGCGGTCGAGTTCTGAATCCAATTACAGTAGCCTATGAAACATACGGTTCTCTGAACAAGGACAAATCAAACGCAATCCTTGTGTGCCATGCACTGACTGGTGATCATCATGCCGCAGGATACAATCATCCGGATGACCAGAAACCGGGATGGTGGGATAACATGATTGGTCCCGGAAAACCTCTGGATACAGATAAATACTTCATAATCAGTCCCAACTTTCTGGGTTCATGTTTCGGAACTACAGGCCCGGCTTCAATCGATCCCGCTACGAAGGAACCTTACGGTTTAAAATTTCCCGTATTCACCATTAAAGACATGGTAAAATTACAAAAAAGGCTTATCAAATACCTCGGAATTGAAATGCTGAAAACCGTTATCGGCGGTTCTATGGGGGGTATGCAGGCTCTGGAATGGGCAATAACATTTCCGGAAATGGTAGACTCGGTAATCCCCATAGCCACAGCCGGGAGAATCACTCCGATGGCAGTAGCTTTCAACACTGTGGCACGTATGTCGATCATGAAAGATCCCAACTGGAACAACGGCAATTATTACGGAAAAACGCCCCCTGTTGACGGTTTGGCAATTGCCAGAATGGCAGGACATATAACGTTTTTATCAGATGCCTCATTTCATAAAAAATTCGGCCGTAAATATGCCACACTCGAAGGTATATACGATTTTTTCGGGTATTTTGAAGTTGAAAACTATCTGAGGTATAACGGTTATAAATTTGCCAGGAACTTCGATGCAAACAGTTTTCTCTACATTATCAAATCAATGGATATTTTTGATATCTCCTACGGCTACGGTTCTTTTGAGGAAGCAGTTGGTAAAATAAAGTGCAAAACACTGTTTATCACATTCACATCCGACTTCCTTTTTCCCAATTACCAGACAGAGGAAATTGTTGATATACTGAAAACATTGGGCAGGGATGTAACATGGGAAAACATAACATCCGATTACGGACATGATGCTTTTTTGCTGGAGTTTGAAGCCCAGTCTGATTTAATACGAGACTTTCTCCGGAATCTATAAATTGGTAAATAAATGAGCTTTGACGAATCAGCATTCAATTATAAAATCAGTTCAGATCATAAATCGGGCACAGATCTCGATATACTTAAACGCATCTTTGAAAACAAAAAATTTGACAAAACTCTCGATGTTGCCACTGCAGCGGGGCATTGTGCAAAAATATTCAATGCAAATCAATATTTTGTCTCCGACTTAAGCTTCAATATGCTCAAAGAAACATTATCAGGCTGGCCGTCTACTTCAGCAGTGCAAAATTGTGCTGAATCCTTACCCTTTAAAGAACAGACATTCGAACTTTTATCCTGCAGGATTGCCCTGCACCATTTCAGCGAAGCTGAAAGTTTTTTCAAAGAAAGTTTCAGAGTGCTCAAAAACAGAGGATTTCTGGTACTGATTGACAGCCTTGTGGATATTGAAGATGCTTATTTGAATACAATCGAATTTGTAAGGGATCCGTCGCACTTCAGATCATATACGTTTAAAGAAATAGTGGATATGACATCCGATTTTTTCAGAATTGAGTTCTCACAACTATTATATAAAAAACATAATTTCGGCGAATGGGCTAAACGACTAAATCCCTCTAAGAAACGTCTTGAAGAGATTTCGCAAGCTTTCAAGGAACTTCCTGAACATATAAAGCAGGAATTATCGCTTGAGATAGTAGACGAAAATATATTATCATACACGGATAAAAAAGCGGTGATAATTTTAAGGAAATTATGAATACATTAAAAATCGACAGGCTCGGGGTTGAACGCCAGCACAATTTTATTCTTCAAAATATATCATACATTTTCGAATCCGGCAAAAGTTACGCCATATTCGGGAAAAGCGGAGCGGGCAAATCAACACTTTTGAAGGCTCTCTGCGGACTGATATCCTATAATGGTAAAATTTTTTTAAATAATGAAAATGTCAGTGAAATAAAACCTCAGATTTTAAGAAAAAAAATCCAGTATTTGCATCAGGAAGCTATACTTTTCAACGGAACAGTCAGGGATAATTTAAATATGCTCTCAAGTCTGAGATATAATTCCGAACTAACTATTGACAAAAACGAAACGATAAGGTTGTTTGAAAAGCTGGCGCTTGATGAATCATATCTGGAAAAAGAGACTAAAAAACTCTCCGGAGGGGAAAAACAGAGGGTTGCCATTGTCAGATCTGTCTTGATGAATCCGCTTTTTCTCCTTATGGATGAGCCCACTTCAGCACTGGATATAGGTAATGAAAGCAAAGTGCTGGCATTGACCGATGAATTGAAAAAAAATATGGGAATAATAATTGTAACCCATTCTCCGGATTTTATACATCAGGCGGATAAAAAAGTTTATATGGCTGACGGTGAAATAAAAAAAACTTTTGAAAGCATTAGTGATGCAGAAATAAAAAGACTGATGGAGCAATAAGTGGAAAAATCTATACTGGATATATCTGTTAGCTCACTTCTGATTCTGTATGCAGCAGCAGGTTTTGTTTTACTGGTATATCATTATCTGAAACTCAATCTTTTCAAAGACCTTTTGACAGCTCTGCTGAGAATGACGTTACAGCTTACAATTGCCGGGTTTATTCTCGTATATATCTTTAATATTAACAGTTTCTGGCTTATACTGCTTGTTTTTATATTTATGGCTTCTTTCGCCGGACATACAATACTAAAAAAGTCCCAGATAGCTATCCCGGGATTTTTCTCGAAAATTTTTATAACTGTTTTTTTAAACGGAGCCATTATCACTTCATTTTTTTTATATGTAATTGTAAATCCGGATCCCTGGTATGATGCAAGATATTTTATCCCCATTGCGGGTATGGCTCTCGGCAATTCAATGAATGCCTGTGCTCTGGCACTGGACAGATTCTTTGACTCTATAAAGAACAACCCCAAGCATGTTGAAACAATTCTTGTCCTGGGCGGCACAAAATTCGAGGCGGTGAAATCGTTCTTTTCAAATTCGGTTCGTTCCGCCTGCCTGCCGATAATTACCAATATGAGCGGTGTGGGGTTGGTTTTCCTTCCCGGAATGATGACAGGTCAGATTTTGTCCGGCACAAACCCTGTTGTGGCGGTAAAATATCAGATAGCTATAATGATTATAATAACAGCGAGTGTAACTTTCGCATCACTCTTTTCACTATTTTTTGCATATAAATCTGTATTTGATTCTAAAGACAGGCTGAAAGGAGAACTTTTTGAATAATTTTCTTTCCAAAATCAATCTCCCGGTAATAGGCAGATGGTTCATCTTAGGGACCCTTGTCGGCATAGTGGCAGGAATAGGTGCCATTGTATTTTTTGTACTCCTGCAGGGAATTGGATACTTTTTTATTGATTATGTTATAGGGATGCGGCTTCCTGAAACGGCAGGAGAACCTTCTTTGTTCGGTCATACCGCCAGTGAACTGAAACGATGGCTGTTTTTCTTTGTTCCCGCTTTCGGCGGACTTTTAAGCGGTTTTTTGGTTTTTAAATTTGCTCCCGAAGCTGAAGGACACGGCACCGATGCAGCAATAGAAGCGATACACACAAAAAACGGTTATATCAGATGGCACGTTCCCATAATAAAAACAATAGCAAGTGCTCTGACGATAGGCACAGGCGGCTCAGGAGGACGAGAAGGTCCTATCGCTCAGATCGGCGCCGGATTCGGGTCATTTCTGGGAAGAGTTCTGCACCTGACAGACAAGGAAAAGCGTATTTTGGCTGCAGCCGGAATGGGTGCAGGTATAGGTGCTATATTCAGATCCCCTATGGCCGGAGCTATATTTGCTGCAGAGGTCATGTACTCAAGCTCTGATTTGGAATATGAGGTTCTTCTTCCATCCACAATAACATCAATTATTGCCTATTCGGTGTTTTGCACTATGTTCGGGTGGGAACCTTTATTTGAAACCCCTGATTTCCGATTCACAAATCCCCTTGAACTAATCAGCTATACATTATTGGGATTTCTTTGTGCGGGCTTCGGATATCTGTATATCAAAACATTTTACGGTATACATGCAGCATTTAAAAAATTGAAAATCTCCAATTATTTCAAGCCTATGCTTGGCGGACTGGTGACCGGTGCTATCGGATTTTTCATCCCTCAGGCTCTCGGCGGGGGTTACGAGCAGATTGAGCTGGGGATGCATACACAACTCAGTATATCTTTTTTACTGATTCTTATAGTAGCCAAAATCCTTACGACATCTTTCAGTATCGGCAGCGGTGGTAGCGCAGGGATTTTCGGCCCTTCAATGGTAATAGGAGCATCGGTGGGCGGATTTTCCGGGCTTTTTCTTGCAGGTGTAATGCCGCAAATCGTAACCGAACCCGGAGCTTATGTCATCGTGGGAATGGCCGGCTTCTTTTCAGGAATTGCAAGCACACCTTTATCTACCATCATCATGGTTAGTGAAATGACGGGAAACTATCATCTGATTGTACCTGCTATGTGGGTGAGTACACTTTCGTTTCTCTTACTGAGAAAACATACAATCTATATAAAACAGGTCAATTCACGCAGCGATTCACCCATACATAAAGGTGAATTTTTCCTGCAGGTACTGCAAACGATAAAAGTAAAAGATATCATGAGAAAAGACCCAATTGTCATCCGGGAAGATTTAAAGTTCACCGATATTCTGCATTTTATTCCAACCGTTAAGCACAACAACTTTCCAGTAGTAAAGCAGGATTACAGTCTTGTGGGAATCATGCGGTTTGATGAAATACGTGAATTCATATTCGAAGAAGGTTTGGAGGACATAGTGGTGGCCGGAGAAATCTGTGACAAGGATGTGATGCCGGTGATGGAAGAGTACTCACTAGCAGATGCAATTGAAATTATCGGATTTAAAAATATCGAGCTTCTTCCTGTTGTAAATAATCTTGAGGAGAAAAAGCTTATCGGCATCCTTACCAGACGGGATATTGTATATATTTATAACAGGGAAATGATGAAACAAAAAGATATAAAAGTAGCCACGGATTTTTGACATCAAAAGTGGAGTGTTGGTGTATTGGTGTATTAGTGAAATGTGGAAGTAGGGAAATTGTGAAATAGTAATTTGTTGAGTGGTGTATGAGTGAAGTAGGAAGAGAGTAAGATAGAAAAATTGTGAAGGGTCTTTTTTCTTCTTTCTTAGTACTTAACACTTAGTCCTTAGCACTGCTCATCACGAATCACTCATTACGCGTCACGGCATCTCCCGGTGAATAGAAATAGTTCATAAGGACAACTTTGATAAATGCGGCAACGGGGAGAGAAATAATCATCCCGGCGATTCCCAGCAGATATCCGCCGAGAATAAGAGAAAAAATTACTGCCGTGGGATGAAGTCCCAGTGAACCGCCCACGAGTTTGGGCGTAATAAAGTTACTTTCCAAAAACTGCACAACGGTAAAACCTATAACCACATACAAGGGATGCCACAGATCAAAATACTGGAAATAAGCTGCTATAAGGGAAGTAACAAAACCTACAAGAAATCCCAGATAAGGGACAATACTTAAAATACCGGAAATCACTCCTATACCAATAGCACCTTTAATGCCTGAAATAAGAAGAGCCACAGTATATAGAACAGCCAAAATAAGACTTACCGCTAACTGTCCTCTGAAATACCTGCTCAAAATAGAATTAAATTCTCCTACATGAGGTTTAATATCAAAAGAAACTTTACGCTCTGCCAAATCCAGTCCCTTAGCCATCAGTCTGTCAAAATCGCGCAAAAAATAAAATATTAAAATCGGCACAAGAGAATAGGACACAATCTGTCCCACAAAACCGGAAACAGATGAGTAGACCGAAGCAAATGTTTGAAAAAACATCGAAGAAATCTGACCAACTTTACCCTTCAGATAATTAACCGCTTCCTGATAAGTTATTTCCAGTCCGTCAGAATGGGTATACTTTTGAATCAGTTCCACAAGTTGGCCGAAATAGTGAGGCAGTTTATCAATAAGAAAAGCAATTTCCCTGTAAATCACAGGCAGTAAAAAAATTAAAACTACGGATATAATAACGGCAACAAGCAGAAATATCAGCAAAATTGCAAAACTCCTGTTTATCCGGTACTGCTCCATTTTATCCACAAGAGGGTCAAGCAAATAAGCAATAAAGAAAGATATGGCAAAAGGAGCCAATATCCCCTGAATATTAAAAATCAGAAAGATAAGAAGCAGCGAACCTATAATGATAAGGACATTTTTCAGATCGAGCTGTATATTAACGAGCTTCATACTTTATTTCTTGGCATTTTCCCAATCGGCCATAAATTTTTCAATACCGATATCCGTAAGGGGATGCTTAATAAGCTGTTTCAGAACCTTATGCGGAACGGTTGCAATGTCAATACCGAGCGAAACGGCTGTTTCAACATGGAACGTATTCCTGATGCTGGCAGCGATCACTTCCGTTTCAAACCCGTATTCACAGATAAGATCCATACACTTTGAGGTAATTTCCATTCCGTCATGACCTATATCATCCAGCCTGCCAACAAATGGGCTTATATATCTTGCCCCGGCTTTGCACGCCAGCAAAGCCTGATTTTGGGAAAAAACCAGCGTCATATTTACCGGAATACCTTTCTCTTTGAGGCTCTTTGTGGCTTTCAGCCCTTCCTCTGTGCAGGGGATTTTCACAACAATATCTTTATCTATTTTGGAAAGATCAATGCCTTCCTGAACCATTTCTTCTGACTCACTGCTCAATACCTCAGCACTGATGGGTCCCTTAACAATTTCACATATTTCTTTGATTCTATCGATAAAATCCACACCCTCCTTTGCAATAAGAGAAGGATTGGTCGTTACCCCGTCAACAAGTCCCAATTCCGTCATTTCTCTAATCTGCTCCAGATTTGCGGTATCTAAAAATATTTTCATATTTTACCTCCGTTTTTTCATTTGCTCGATAAAGGAATCTCTGCATCCCTGAGAGCAAAAATAGTAAACCCTGTCATAGTATTTTACCTTAAAAGGTGTGTCCATTTCCACAAAAGTATTGCAAACCGGATCTTTCACCAACTCAACAGGAGAATCATCGTCTTCTTTTTTGCTGCGTCCGAACAGTTTCTCCTTGTTTTTCCTGAAAAAAGAGAAACCGAAATAAGCAGCCGCACCTAAGATTATCAGTTTAAACAGCATTATTTTTTCTTCTTCTCCTCGGTTTATCAGGCACTATAAATATCGTCTTGATATTGCCGCTTCCGTAGCTTTCCGTTCTGACACCCTTGGTTTCCTTAAGTGCAAGATGAATTTCTTTCCTGATTATTGTAACTAATGATGCCATTTTTTCCGTTTTACCGGTTTTCTTTACACGCTCAGCAAGATTTAAGGCTTTTTCTTTCAAATGTTTAACAACTCTGCTTCTGTAATTTTCCACATCAACAATTATGTGCAAATCGCTGTCATCTCCGATACTGAGCATTTTATCCAACAGATACTGCAAGGCATTCAGAGTCTGAGCCATTTTACCGATAATCAGATTGGAGTCTTCAGAAAAAATATTAAGTATATACTCCGAATGATTATCTATTACCTCTATTCGGTAATCTTGAAAACCACTCTTTTCAAGCAGTTCTGAGAGTATGAGCTTTGCCTGTCTTTTATAGTATTCCTTGTCGTTAAAATATATTTTCACCTGGTAATTCTTCTTTCCGAATCCCAAAAAACCTTTGTTGCCCTCTTCCAAAACATCGTATTCAATATATTTTTTAGGAACATCATGCTCCATGATAAATTTGTTTATTGCATCTTCAACAGAAGGAGCTTCAACTTCGTAATATTTCATAATCACCTCATCATTTATTAGTAGCAATTTTCCTGTTAATAAAATACTGCTGTGCAATGGTAAGTATATTGTTGGTCAACCAGTAAATAACCAGGCCTGCAGGGAAATTCAGGAAAATAAATGTAAACACAAGAGGCAGGAACATAAAAATCTTCTGCTGCGTCGGATCGCCGCCTGTAGGAGTCATCCTTTGTTGCAGGAACATCGAAAGCCCCATCAAAATGGGTGTAATAAAGTACGGGTCTTTCAGCGAAAGATCTGTAATCCAGAAAATAAAAGGCGAACCTTTCAATTCAATGGATACGAGAAGGGTTTTGTAAAGGGCAATGAAAATGGGTATCTGTATAACCATCGGCAAACAGCCGCCCATCGGATTGGCACCATGTTTCTTATACAGATCCATCATGGCAGCATTCATTTTCTGCGGCTCACCCTTAAACTTTTCTCTGATCTTCGTCATTTCAGGCTGAAGAACCTGCATTTTCTTCATAGAGGTCATACTTTTCTGGGTTAATGGATACGTTATTATTTTTATAACAAACGTCAGAACAATGATTGCAAGGCCGTAATTACCCACATAGTCGTACGTAAAATTCAGAATTTTCAGCATAGGTATTGAGATAAAGGAGAAGATACCAAACTGAATACTTTCTTCCAGCTCATATTTATAGGAACTGAGCAAATCATATTCTTTGGGGCCGACAAAAACAGGGAACGTTGTAACACTCTTGTCCAGAGGGTTTACAATCACTTCTTTTGACCCTTTGACAACTGCCTTAGAGTCACCTTTGGATTCGATGGCTGCTTTTTTAAGACCTCCGTTCATGGCGGAAAAGAGAAAATATTTCGATGTATAACCAATCCACGAAGGATTGTCCACCTTAATCGGCTCTTCAACATCCTCAGGATCTTCTTTTGTCACACTTTTACCGTTGAAAATCATGGGGCCGCTAAACATATATTTAGAATCTTCAAAACCCTTGCCGAGACCGGGGCCTATAACCACACCGAGTGATGTCTGAATTGTTTGATCACTAATGTTGGAAATGGTAACCTTCAAATCAAAGAAATAGCTGTCTTTCTTTATAATGTAAGTTTTATTGATTACGATATCCTTGGTTCCGCCCACAAACTGTACTTCGTATCTGTTGTTAAATTCTTTTACAGTATGCTTATAGTCAGAGACCTTTGCACTTAAGACATTGAGATAATCCCCGTTTTCTGATTTAAAGATTAAATCGGGAAATTCTTTGTCTTTGTACTGAAGAACTGTTGCTGTATAAATATTGCCTGTTTCCGAATTGAAAGCAATTTTAAGGTTATTTGTCTTAACATTGAATGTTTTTACCTGAGTTTTCTCTTCCTCTTGGGAGCCGTCCAGCTTTTTAACATTAACACTTTCAGATGTTTGCTCAGCAGACGATTTTTGGGCTGATTCATTGCCTGCCGTTTCGGCTTGAGTCTGGTTATCTCTCTGTATTACAGGTGTCGGTGCGTAAAAATACTGAAAGATCAGCAGTACCAGAATACTGAGACCAATTGCTATTACTGTTCTTTTATCCATAAAACTCCATCCTCCAGGTTAATCATTTAACAGGATCAAAACCACCTTTGCTGTATGGGTGGCATCTCAGAATTCTCCACAGGGACAAGATAACGCCTTTAAATATGCCTTTTTTAACAATTGCCTCTTTGGCATAAGCCGAACAGGTGGGGTAAAATCTGCAATTACTTCCTAATAAAGGGGATAATAATATTTGATACAACGATATTGATTTAAGCAAAAGCTTTTTTACAGACGTTATGAAAATCTTTTTCAAGTTCATTATAATTCACCCTTACTGCTCCGGCCAAAGCAACTACTACAATGTTAGTACTCTCAGGCAATACAGATTTATTTGTACGATAAATTTCCCTTAAGCGGCGTTTAATTTTGTTACGAACTACTGCTTTTTTACTCACTTTCTTACTGACTACTATTCCGAATTTACCTGTACCGCCGGAAACTGAAAACATCAACAAGTATTTTCCTTTGTATTTGATTCCGTTTTGAAAAACAAATCTAAACTCCGAAGTCTTTAGCAGCCTCTCATTTTTGGGTAATCTCTCATCCATGCATCAAATTGCCAGACGTTTACGCCCCTTTGCCCTTCTCCTGTTTAATACCTGTTTGCCGCCACGGGTTTTCATGCGAGCGCGAAAGCCTTGTTTACGCTTCTTTTTGATATTTGTAGGTTTCTTCATTGTACGTATCTGAGACATCTATTCCTCCGGTTCTCGATTTTTAAAGAGTGCGATTATAGCCATGCCCTTCTTGTTTGTCAACATAATGAGGATAAATTTAACACAAATTTTATAAGGTTTTCAATCAAAAAGAAATTTTGTTAAATGGCAGACCGGTTAAACGGCAAAAAAGCATGAAAACCCTGCCTTTGATTTTTGCTGTTAATAGTTGACATCCTGAGCAAAAATCTGTATACACTCGGATTAAATCTACTTTGCCGGAGTGGTGGAATTGGTAGACGCGCCGGATTCAAAATCCGGTGGGATCAAACCCGTGCGAGTTCGATTCTCGCCTCCGGCACTTTTTTTATCAAGAATTTACAAACTTTCCAAATCTTTTGAGTTAACTTTGACGTTCTTTCTGGATACACTTTTGGTTACTGTCCTGTCTTATCTGATCTTCTGTGTCGGGAAATTTGCGACTTTCTATCACTTCAATGCAAATGGGACAAAAATAATGGATTGGCATTTCCCGGATCATTTTTATGTAGAAGAAATTAACGACTGACCTTACCTAATATCTGAAAATTTATCTATATTATCAAGTACCAAATCCATTTTTGTATAAGGGTTTCTTTTTATAAGCGGCACACCTGAGTAATTCTTTCGTCTCGCTTTGGCATTACGCTTTGCATACATTATTCTTTCATCATTAAGGAATTCTCTTGGGACAATGTTTCTAAATTGCTTCTGATTCTTAGAATAATTTTCGATATGTTTTTTAAGGTCGTTCATGATGTTATCACATTTGCTGTATTTGGGATGTTTATTTTCAAAGTGTATAAAAAACCAATATTCCAAACAGATGACATTCAAGCAAAGTTTCAGGTTTTTATCTTTGCAGTAATTTTCCAGTTCACTTAAAAATTTCTCCTGGTTCTGATCTTTGTCTATAATTATCCATACAATATCGCTTTCAGGCAAATCCCGTACCTGCTTATTTATAATTCTTTCCCAGCTTTTTTCCAAATCAATTATGACCGTTTTAACATTAACTGTTTTTCCGATTTTTTTCAGATAATCGTTTTTGTACGCATCCAAATATATTTTTTCACACTTACCGTCGCATAATATATGTAACGTGGGGTTTAACTGTTTCAATTTACTCCGTTTTCTTGCCATCGTTTCCCCATAAATTTTTTGCAAAATCTTTTAGGTTGATATCTGGAATGGCGCCAAATTTTCCCTGCAAATACCATTCCCCGAAATTTGTGTTGTTTCTTAAAGAACGATCTTTGAAATCATACAGGCAATACAGGTTTGTACGGCCATCTTCTTTCTCAGTAAACCATACCTGATCTCTTCTGACGATATCGCTGGACATCAGATCAATATTATGGGTTGTTATAAGTAATTGTGCATTTCTTCTATTAATCTCCGGGTCGTTAAATATTTTGATAATCATCTCGCAAATATACGGATGCAGATAACTATCAAATTCATCCAAAATCAAAAAGCCTCCTGTTTGCAAAGAAGTAATTAAAGCAGGGGCAATCTGAAACAAATGTTCAGTACCTGCAGATTGTTCATAAATTTCCATTGATGCGTCGCCATGTTTGGAATCATGCAAAAACATGATTCTATATTTTAAATCATCTTCATTTATCTTAAAATCATCCATCAGTTCTTTAGGAATCTTGCTAACCGGCGCATCCTCTTTTTCCACAATGATTCCTGATAGTCCTAAGTCTGAAAATTTCAAAAAACTTTCAAGGGCTTCTCTGTAGCTCTGATCATGATAGGCTCTTTTAGCACTTATATTATGTATTCTGCTCAAAGTAGAAATTGAACTTCCTATATTAAAATCATTAAAATAATTGTACACTCTTCTGATAGTCTCATTTCTGTTGTCAGTAGATGCTTTGGAGAGTGCAAGTTGATTACTCAATGTGGCATTTTTGACACTGTCCTTATTGCCTTTGAAATATTTTCCAAACTTGTATGAATCATTTTTTCTGCTAAATATTAATGCCTTGCGGTTGCTGGGATAGAAATACAATGATTCCTCTATAACCCTGTCACTATTGTAGGCAAAAAAATAGGTGTACTTGATATTTTCAATTATAAATTCGACATAAAAACTGGATGGTTTACCCATCCCTCCAAATTTGCAAGGCTCATAAGCGATAATTGCGTCATTTTCAGACAAGTTTTTAGCACCACCTATAAAACCAACATTGTAAGCAATACCTTTTACAAAGTTGGATTTACCGGACGCATTATGACCGAAAATCAGATTATATTTTAATAAACTGTAACCCTTGTCATTATTTTTTGTTGTTACGGAAAATGTATTTTCATAGTGTGCGTTAATCGCAGCACATTCGAAAGAAATCTCCTGGTATTCCCTAATCGATTTATAATTTTCCAATCCAATTTTAATAATCATATCACTACCTCAAACATGCATATTTGCATTATTATTACAAATATAGCATTTATAGTAGCTAATGGCAACCTTTTTTATCGCATAAAGTTTATCTTAAAAGTGTAGCGGAAAAAAATCACGAAAAAACAAACATAGTATCTATTTTTGGTAATTGCTTAAAAAAAAACTTTATGTTTACTCTTGTTAATTGATTGGGATTTCTTCAACTCTATCAACCTATCATATATATGATTAACTTCCGATATTTTGAATTTAATTGTCTTTTTGGAGTTTATATACCTGGAGAGGCCGCTGGATAAAACATTCGAAGGCATGTCGGTTTTAAATTCAGCATCTCCGGCGAAATAGACTAATAACACCTACACTTCGTAGGTGTAGGTGTGTACTTTTGGTTACTGTCCTGTTTTATCTGATCTTCTGTGTCGGGAAATTTGCGACTTTGTATCACTTAAATGTAAATAGGACAAAGATAGTGGACTGGCATTTCCCGGATCATTTTGAAGTGGAAGAAATAAGTGATTAGTATGATTTCATTTTACATTTATTATGTTCTAGCCAATTTCCAAAATGTAAATTTGATACCAGTAGTAAAATGCCTCCGGATTGGTTTTTTTAAGTTTGTTAAGTTTTGTATTAAATGGCGCTTTTATCTCCCTGTTTAAAATTTGTTCGTGATTGTCAAATTTTAATGGTTTTGAGTTTTCAGTTTCAATCAATTTTGAACAATATGCGGCTATAGCTGCGTCTACAATAGCTTTTTCTATGTCATATTTTTCCGAAAAAATATAAGCACTTACCCTTGATACACCTTTTACTAATTCATCATAATAACAGCCATCACTCTGACCTTTTGTTGATAAACACAAAGCTGTTTCTTTTATATCGCCATGAATTTTGCCTATATCTTCCTTAATGCCCCTGTTTTTCATTTCTATCGCAGCCATTTTATTAAATACTTTCCTGACAGCTTGGATATTTTCAATATCTTCAAAAAGATTTCCAATATCATACAGCTGCTTTATAATTTCCATAGACCTGCTTTTACCACCCTTTTCATATGGAATACCCGTAGTGTTGGGGGTAAATGCAGTCAATTTGTCAGCAAGCAGATCTTCAGCAGAAGGGACTTTGACTTTTACCGGATTGTTTTCAATTTTTACAAAAGGACTGTTTACTTCCAATTCTTTAATATTTTCATACTCAATGTTCTCAACAAGAATATCTAAGAGTATATTGTCATCTCTATTGGTATTAGTGGTAGATCTATAAAAAAACTTATAATGATACTTCTGAATTAAACTTTCTGTTTTTCTTTTCTGTAATTCATATCTAAAAAACCCGTCTTTACTAAGAAACTTATCGAATATACTGTCAAAAGTTGTGTTTTGAGAAACAATTATATCAATATCTATGGAAAATCTTTTCGGCTCTTTTTGCATTAACATCAAAGAAGTCCCGCCTTTGAAAATAAAATCCAAGTCAGAGTCTGCCAGCTTTTCCAATAAAATCAACGCCATTATTACTTTTTCAACAAGAATTTTATCCGCTTTTCTATATTTCTTTGAAACCTCGTTAATCCATGCTAAATCTAAAGACTCCTTGGATATCATTTATTTATTAACTCCTTGTTTTTATTTGATTGGCTTAATAAATAATTAACTTCGGTTTTCTTGTTCCTTCTGGCAGCGTAACGCATCAATTTGTTAATATTAATTGTATATTTTTCAGAAGCATTTTGATAAACATTATTCAGCTCGTAACCCTGCAAAAAATAGAAAATATCCTTCTCTGCCACAATATCCACAAGCATTTTTTCTAATTTAGGAACAGGAACATTATCTATTTTTAGCAAAGGTGATTCAGAGACCATTGGCGTAATAATTATTGGACTTTCACTTTCCAGTACATAGTTATCAATTATCATCTGATTTGGCTTAATAAATGTATTTTTGTTCATTTCCCTTATTTTGTAATATATCGCTTCTGTTCCCTCTTTCTCCACTTCTAAAATTATCACGTTTGAAGCTGAAATATGCTGCTGAAATTCATTCAGCCACCCTGTTTCCCATACACAGTAACTAATCAAAGGAAAATTCTCCTTTATGTTTTCGGAAATTTTTATCATATGTTTACTTACATCTGGCATATACTCCTTCTTATTATTGATTGAATAAACACCCCGGCCTATTCTCTGTAACTTGCCCTCTCTAACTAAATTATAAATATACCACCTGATCGATGTTTTTTTTATATGTTTATTTTGGTCAGAAAAAAACTTATAAATATCTTGAGTGGTAAAAGAAGTCTTGTTTTCAAAATGGTTTATTAATTCCGCTTCTATATTTTTAATACTCATACCCTTAAGTTACCAACATTCGGCAAAAAGTCAAGTTTTTTGCCGAATGTTGGTAACACCGAAAAAACTGTCACTTGAAAAAACGAATTGAGGAAGTCTGAAAAAACGCAAAATCTATTTTTGATAATTGCTTAAAAAAACTTTATGTTTACTCTTGTTAATTGATTGGGATTTCTTCAACTCTATCAACCTATCATATATATGATTAACTTCCGATGTTTGAAACTTGAATGTCTTTTTGGAGTTTATATATTTGGAGAGGCCGCTGGATAAAACATTCGAAGGCATGTCAGTTTTAAATTCAGCATCTCCGGCGAAATAGACTCCAGAAAATATTTTTATTATATCTCAGATACTTTTCAATTCATATAATTTTTCCAATCTCAGCAAGGAAGAGATTAACGCATGTTCCATATTTTTTATCCAAAGGTAAAATTCTAATCTAATAGTGCTACATTAATCTCCTTATTTTTTCGTTCCGTATTATTTAAAAAATATACAAAGAAGATAGTTAACGACGGTATTCCTGTTGTTAAAAGAAAAAACTTATGACCTAATCCTGCGGTAAACGGGGTGAAACCAAAAATAACTACAATTTGCAATTCAAACAAATTTGCTTTTCTAGCTGATAGATTTTAATCTACTTTATTATAACCTTTAACTCATACCCCTTACCAGTTGGCCAATTGTTACGAATAACTTCTATATTAGCATTCGCAATTTTTGAAGACATATTATTTCCGTTTTTAATTGCCTTATCAATAGTATTCGGAAGGGTTTTATTAAGAAATTTTTTGGTCAAGACTTTACTGGCTTTTAGCAGCTCCCTATGTGCTTTTATTGCTTCATCGCGGTTGTTTACGTTTACGACCAACTCAAGTTGTGTCACCGTTGTAGCTGTTCCATCGACATAATAGGCCAAGTTATTCTTTAAAGGGTAGCCTGATCCAAATTCCTTGTAAGGACTTGAACAACCGTATACATCATCATAATAATTTTTCCAACCACGTGTTGATAGCTCTATATTTGTTAGATAGTCACAGGCTACGGACGGTTTAACATCTTTCATTGCCGTTACAATATTATTGTTTGCAGTATCAGAATAATTTGTATCTATCGATACTAGTATAAAAAGAAAGCCTAACCATGCAAAAGAAATATTTCTAGCTTTTACAGAATATTCATCACGCAAAGTAAACCATGCAAAAATATACGGCATAAAAACAATACCTACGATAAGTAAAGGACTAACAGTCTTTTTTCCAATTTCTATTTGATTATTTTTATCTTCATGCTTAAAAGCATTTATAGACATTGGCTCTCCGCAGTTTGGACATATGTCATGATCTCTTGAAAAATTCTCGTTACAGACTGGACAAACTATAATTTCACTCTTCTTTTTTTCCTCATTCTTTTTAATTTCTTCTTCATATTTTTTCTCCGCTTTTTCGTAAATAACGCCACATTTTGGGCATTCTATATCTCCATCATTTTTAGGTGTGCCGCATTTAAGACATTTGTCATATTGCATATGACCCTCTCATATTTATATTTTTTGGATTATTTTTGCCTTCATACTTTTGAACTCTTCTTCTGTTAATAACCCTTTATTATATAAATCACCTAATCTATCTAATTGAGACACTATATCTTGTCCATTAGGTTCTTTGTTCGATTCATCTTTTTCTCCCGGTTGTTTATTTTTTTGTAATGACTTATCTCTTAATAATTGGTTGGCTAGGATAGCCATAGCTTCTACAGAACTTTTTTTGCAATTGTCTACATAAACAATCCTACTCCCCAAATCCACCATAATTTTACCAAGACTATAACCTTGTGATGATGATACTGCTTGAACGTTATCAAGTCTTATACTTTGAGTATCAACTGCGGATGTTAATTTTGCATGATCTACAAATAAGAATCTCTCATTTGTTAGTACTACCAACCATGTGTTACCAAAAAAATCTGAGTAATTAGATGTTTCTGTTTTTTTCATTATACCGCTGGATAAAGCAATTACTATTTCCCATTCTTCTAAATATTTCGGAAATACTCTTATTTCTTTCTCAGTTCCAAAAGTGTCATATGAAACGCCATTTAACTTGCATATAGCTTCCCAATTGTAATGAATAGTATACTGTCTATATTTTTCGTAATTTTTAGCTAGTGATACCCCTGCTTCTTTCTCATGAGGTGATTTATCCCCACATTTTGGGCATCTAACTGCATTGGTAGATATACTGTGACCACAAATGGGACATGGAACTAATTCGCTCATAAACCTATCCTCTTATTATACTTTAAGTTTTTTGACTATATGCCATACTGTATTGTTATCTTTATTTTTTTAATATATTCTCTACGTTGACATTAAAATTCGTAAACGTATGAATAATTTTGCTGGATAATCCTGCAATTGAAGCAAAGCTTGACATAGGATATGCCAGCAAAAGAAAACAGCTTTAAAAGTATTTATGATATTATACCATATATATAAACTTTTTTTTATATAATTTGTATATTGGAGTGTAAAAAATTTAACAAAAATAGCCCTTGTAGCGAAAGCTTCCCTTAAAAACGGACATTTCAAAGTTAGAGAATTTCTGTTAAATAATTAACAGGAGGCAGATGCGAAGAGGTCCAGATTCAGTGGAAGCAAGATAATTTCTATTTTAAGGTGAATATTCCAGCTTGGGAGAGCCACTTGATTCCGGAAATGGAGCCAGTATTGAGTAAGAATTTCTCTCATTTTTTTATTGCAATCTTTTTCCCATGTATCCGATTACGAGCGGAGCTTTGTCATTTTTAGCATACAATAAATACATTACGGATAACCATTGTTAAGAATATCAGTTAAATCTAATTCTGATTTATACTCAACTCTTGGTTCTTTTAATAAATTTACTTCTAATTGTTCCGGTTTTTTAAAACCTTGTAATTTTTTGCGATATTTTTTAAATATTTCTTCATTTTCAATTTCAAGTTTTCTGTTTGTGCTAATTTTAAGATATTCCTCTTCAATATCAATCCCAAGGAATTTTCTTTCTAATAAATTTGCAGCAATACCGGTTGTACTGCTACCGGTAAATGGATCTAAAATCCAAGCTTTTTGCTTTGTTGATGCAAGAATAATTCTTGTTAGTACCGAAAGCGGTTTCTGCGTTGGGTGTTTCCCGCATGACTTTTCCCATTTTGCAATTGCAGGTAATACCCAAACATCTTTCATCTGTTTATTATCATTAATTTCCTTCATTAATTCATAGTTGAAATAATGTGGGATTTTTGCATTTTTTCTTGCCCAAATAATTAGTTCGGTTGAGTGAGTAAAGTAACGACAAGAGTAATTTGGTGGTGGGTTTGTCTTTTGCCAAGTGATGATGTTTAGAATTTTAAAATCTAACTCCGTTAAAATTTGTCCAATACTGAAAATATTGTGTATTGTTCCACTAATCCAAATTGTCGCATTTTCTTTCATTTTATCGCGAACAAGTTTTAACCACTTGCGATTAAAATCGTTAATATATTCAAATCCTTTTGATTTATCCACTTACCTTTGTTTACGATTATTATTTCGCTATTTTTATAATTACCCAACATAAAAATTAAAAAGCTCAAAAATTAATTTTTCTTTGATATTTTCAGACAAATCACAATTTGACAAATACTCACTATCAACAATCACTTGAGATGAACCTGCATCCAAAGCAATAACTCTTGCTAATTTTTTATCAACTCCAATATTTACCAACCTATTCATTAATATTATTCTTTCATCATTTGAATTTAGGTCATTTCTAAAAAATAAACATAACTTATAAAGT
>Ga0247721_100157_pt1 | contig 29519 bp, 26 predicted proteins | sample MSEWel2017_08_16_FD_189089 | JGI IMG/M metagenome (GOLD analysis project Ga0247721, IMG submission 189089) | Subsurface sediment microbial communities from gas well in West Virginia, United States - MSEEL Well Study Marcellus 3H_2017_08_16 | ecosystem: Environmental > Terrestrial > Deep...
GTTTAAAGGAGGAAAGACCGTTATAATTAATTTTAACTTTATATTACTTACTAAAGTTTGTTTCTGATAAGCAGTAGATTTAAATTTATATTGAATCTGCTCTATATCTAAATTTAATTTATATTCAAGTTGGGAACTCTGTTCAGAAAGTGGTAAAAAGTATTTAAAATTTGGTTTCTCCACTTTTGCTTCTTTAGTTCCACCCTCTAATTGATAAATGACAGACTCTATTAATTGACCATGAATAATTAATTCTTCATTATGATAAACAGAGTCAAATTCTTTCAGTTTAACAACATAATCTTCTACATTAAGAGTTTTAGCTGGTAAACTGATCTCTTCTTTAATTTCAAATGTATATTCTTTTTTATTGTGGGTAACTCTAGACTTCCCCCCTCCTTGCTTCATAACTGTTACCTCCAACCTTATTAAAATTTATGCTGTAATAAGAATAAAAATAACCAATAAATAAGAAAACCCTCTAAAATTTCAGAGGGTTTTCTTATAATTCAAGCGAAGAAAAGTTATAAGGCGGCCAAGGACCAGAATAATAAAAATAAAATCCAAATTCAGAATACTTATCTTCAAATTCTTTTAACTTTAATAGAAAATTAGCTACATATTGCTTATTAATAAGATAAGCTGAATTAAGAACCATTGGTTTAGAAATCCCCGTAATTTCTATATCTAATAATTCATTTAAATGTGACTTAGTTGCTATAGATGATAGCTTTTCATATACTTCATCAGCTACACTAAATGCCTTATTTTTTACTTCTTTATCTAATTCCATTTCTAACCTTCGTTCTAAAAACTGCTCCATTCCTTCTTCGCTATTTTCTAAGCATCGTTTTAATTCTTTAATACCATCATGTAAGCCAGATATAGTCCTTCGTAATTGAGAAAAATCACAATATAATTTTAAGCCCCATTCTTCATGTCCCTTTACTATTGCAAATAATTCTTTAATCTTAGGTATTGATTCTTTAAGCAACTCTTTTAATTCAATTTTGCTCTCGAAAACAGTTCCAAAAGTAATTGGAATTACCGTTGTTAACTCCATTGCCTGTTCGATAAGTATTTCATGACGATTAGCCTTATCATGTAACCAATCTAAATCTCTTACTTTCCTTTCTAACTCCTTCTGGCCAAAGTCAATTAATGAAACCTCACTAACTAAAACTCCCACTCCTTGATAACTCATAACATATGGCTTATGTATATTGTCTATTCCTAATAGATCAATTTTGACTTTCTCTGGGGAGTCTAAAATACAATAGAGATATAAACCTTTATTCATATTGATTTTCCTCCCCAGTTTTTTGAATATTAGTTACAGTAGTAATACTAAGCAACAAATAACCACCCCCTACTTGCTGCTAAATTTAAATATTTATCAATGTTTATGGAGGTTAGAAAGATAATCTATTAATTATAATGTTAGATATTCTCAATTTTATGTTTACTTGTAATATTATTATATTAATTTAAATCCTATTTAGAACAATAATTAAAGTGTAAAAATAAAAAGCAGGCATCTGATTAAGACACCTGCTCATTATTCTTTATACTCCATAAGGTGGTACAGAAACTACAGCTATCTGTCGATGGGCTGGTGGTTCACGGAATGCTTTCACAAATAATTCCATGACCACTTTCTGAGTTAGTTCCTCTCCAGTTGGATTTAAAATTGGTTTAACAAATTCTATTTTTGGTTTTACTGTAACTCCAGTCATATTAGGTGCAGCTCCCGGTAAATCAATAAATGTACTAAACGACACATCTTCTGCCTGATGATACTCTACATTATCCTCACCAATGAAATAGATTTGTTTATGAATAATACCTTGAATAATTATCTTATTCGTAATTACTTGTGTTTCGATATTAACTACACTAACATCTATATCTTTAACCTTAATTGCTGGTACATCTAAAGCAAGCGTGCTCTCATTTAATATCTGTTTTGTATTCTCTCCAAGTACTTCTCTTAATCTTACTAATTTATTACCAGAAGCAACATTTAATTGAACCTCTTCTGTTACTTTCACAAAGAAGCTAGCTACTACTTCCTGCGATAAAGTTGTTCCCTCATTTATTAATTCCCGTTTAATATGTTCAATATTAGGATGAACTTGAACATCCATTCCTGGCTCTGCACCAGGTAAATCTACAAAATGACTAAAAGGCACATCCTCTGCCTGGTGATATTCTACATTATCTTCTCCAATGAAGAAGATCTGCTTGTGAAGTATTCCTTGAATAATAACTTTGTTTTTAATAACTTCAGTCTCTAAATCTTGTAATTTAGCTACAATATCAGTAATTTTAATGGCTGGTATATCTAACTCTATAGCACTTTCAATCATAGTCTGGTTCTCATTTTCACCAATGACTCTGTCTACAACTGATAGTGCACCTTCACCAGTCTCTACAAATAATTGTTGAACCTCTTCTACCAAGACATTTACTTTTAAAATAACCTTTTGATGTAGCACTGCCCCACCTTCTAATAACTTAACTTTAATATCTTCAATAATTGGGTCAATATCTACATCCATGCCTGGCTGGACTCCAGGAATATCAACAAAGAGACTAAAAGGCACATCCTCAGCTTGATGCTGAACTATATTATCTTCTGTAACATAGAAGACCTGTTTATGAACTACTCCCTGCACTATTACCTTATCAGCAATAACTTCATAAGTAAGATCACGAATCGATGCATCTATGTTTCTAACTTTTTGAGCTGTAAAATCTAATTCAAGGTCACTAACCAACATCCTTTGAACATCATTCTCGCCAATTAAGACTGGTAATTTAAGTAATTCAATATTAGTCTGAAATAAATCAGTCATATTATCCCCCCTTTTTTTTTCTGGTCTTTCTAAACTTTGCTCCTCTTTGAGTAATCCCCCCCTTGTCGAAGTTTCATCTATACCTTTTTCCATCAAATCTGTCTTATTTTCTTTTACTGGTTCTCCATTTGAAAAGAGATCTAGGTAATCTTCCTCCCAACTTTCAACCTCCTTCTCATCTATATCACCCTTTGAAAGATGATTCGTTTCAAATTCAAAATTTCGATTTCCAGTTAGAAGAGTATATAAACTTTCTATTGAAAGCTCTCCATAGTTCATTAAAAGATAGTAGGTACTCATCATAAAGCCTAAAACCATTCCAGTCAGCAGGAACATTCCAAACATTAAAAAGCCTCCCTTCTGAGAACAACTTCTTTCTATATATCATATGGTGGTAAATTGAAAATGTGAATAAAAATTAACCGAGATAAGTAATATATAACTTATCCCGGTCATATAGATTAATAAAACTAAGTGCCTATAACATCAACAACAACTTCTACAGGTACAGGCTCAGGAATACCATCTCCAACTACATCTAAGAAAACAATCTCTGTAATAAGCTCTTCAATTAAATCTGAAGTCGCATCAGTAACTACTTCTATAATCTCCATCTCAGTTACTTTTACAAATATCTCTAAATCGATCATTTGTAATAATTCTGTACCATCTTCACTTAATTCGAAAGCAATATCTAAAATTTCAGGATGAACCTGAACATTCATTCCTGGCGCTGCCCCTTCAATATCTATTGTAAATTCAAATGGTATCTCTTCAAATGTATTTTGAATTGTATCATCAACATCTAAATATTCTACTTCTTTAAAGACAGTACCATTAACTACAACTTGATCCTCCATTACTTCTGTAGTGATATCTTGTAATTCACCTGTCATATCGATTATTTCATCGGCTGCTGGATCTAATTCAACCGTATTCTCTAAAGTCGGAGTAATTGTATCTTCACCAACTACTACTTGAGCTCTAACTTCTACAGTCTCGACTTCAACTGTACCTCCACCTGTAGCACTGATATTAGTCACTACTTGTACTTGACGGCTTTCTCCAGCTGTTACAGTTATTTGTAATACAACTATCTGTCTTATTGCGGTGCAATTATTAATTAAATTAAAGTTAATATCTTCAATTACTATATCGGCGTTAAGTTCGGCACCTTCTGGTACATCTGGAAATTCTATTAAAGCTTCAAAAGGTACAACTTCTGTCATCTGTCGTACTACATTATCAGAGTCCACAAACTCTATTTCTTTTACTATTTCTCCTTCTACTAAGACTTCACCATCTACAATTTCTACAGTTACATTTCTAATCGTCCCAGTAATTGATCTTACCTTTTGAGCTTGATCTTCTAAGTCAATGACATTATCTACTAAAATTTGTTCTGAAACCTCTTCTGCTACTTCTTCCTTAATCAAGGCTCTATCAATTACAAGCCCTGCTACAGGCGGTGGTACTGGTGGAAAGACAGCAACTTGCTCTACTATTATCTGTCTAACTCCTTCATTTACTACTTGTCGGGCCTTGATTAGGGGGCCATTACCAATTACTATATTGACCTGTTCTTCCTCAGTAACTTTAACAGCTAACTCAGCGACTACCTTCTGATGAAGAGTAGTCTGATCAGTTAAAGTTCCTCTAGCAAGTTCTACCACTCCTTTAATAGTAACATCCATACCTGGGGCTGCTCCTGGTAAATCTACAAAAGTACTAAAGTTCACATCTTCTGCCTGATGATATTCTACATCATCAGTTCCTACATAAAAGATCTGCTTATGAATAGTACCTTGTACGATGACCTTGTCAGTAATTACTACGGCCTGTATATCCCTTAATGTGGCTTCTATATCCCTAATTTTCATTGCTGGTCTTTCTAAAGTAATATCATTAACCTTCATCACTTGAACTATATCTTCACCTATAACACGGTCTAACTTCATTAATGGACCTTCACCTATAGTTAAATTAAGTTGTTGCGTCTCTGTAACCTTAACAAAGAAATCTATAATCACTTCCTGTAAAAGAGTTGTTGAATCGATCAATTCACGTTTAATAAGTTCAATGTCTGGATGAACTTGCACATTCATTCCTGGTTCTGCTCCTGGAATATCTACAAAGAGGCTAAATGGTACGTTTTCTGCTTGATGATACTCTACATTATCTTCTCCAATAAAGAATATTTGCTTATGGAGAACCCCTTGAATAATCACCTTATCTTGAATTACATCAGTCTCTAAGTCTCTAATCTCAGCAGTAATATCTACAATTTTAATTGCTGGAATATCTAGTTCAACCTCATTTTCAACTATCTCCTGTTTATTATTTTCACCTATCACTGTTTCTAATTTATATAATGAACCCTCTGTTGTTTCTTCAATATTTACCTGAACAGTCTCTGTAATCTTGACAAAGATTTCCACAACTACTTTTTGATTTAATTCTGTGCCATCAGGTGAGAGCTCAAAAGCAACATGTTCAATTTCAGGATGAATCTGAGCATCCATTCCTGGTTCTGCGCCTGGTACATCTATAAATGTACTAAATGGCATCTCCTCTGTTTGATGATGAACTACATTATCAGTACCTACAAAAAAGATCTGCTTATGAATTATACCTTGAATAATAATCTTATCATTAATAATCTCAAAAGTAATATCTCTAATTTCAGCATCTATATCCTTGATCTTTTGTGCAGGTATTTCTAACTCTATCTGTTGGACAGTAACTCCCTGTGTCTGGAAGTCTTGACCCTCTATTCTTGACATATTAAATTCCTCCTTTCTTGATAACTTAGTACTTTATTATATGCAAATTATAAAAGGTTGTGTCTAATTTTTAATCTTTAAAATAAAAGCAGGCACTATAAAATAGTACCTGCTTAAGATCTAATTTATTTAACTAATTTTCGCAAATCATGTGGTTAACAGTTGCCATCAAGAGTTGTTCCTGAAAATCTAAAAACACCATCACGACCATTAACAAAAACATTCATCTGCTCAACTCTTGAAACTTTAACTAAAATTCTTGCTAATGCTTTTACTGTTACAGTAGGAGTTATTGCATTGCCATTATTAAGAATAAAGTCAGAATCTAATTCTAAAATAAAGTTTTCTACATCTAAAGTAGTCTCCTCAGCATTTTGAACAGGTACTCTTACTTGACCATTAAACTTAATACCAGGAACTAAACCACCAATCTCTACTTCCTCTTCAAATGGAACATTGGTAGATTCGTGATAAACTATACCATCAGCACCCTTATAAATTACATTAACATGAATAAACCCTTGCTTAACTACCTTATCTCTAAATATGTGGTCAGTTACATCAAATAGGCTTAATTGAACATCTACAATTGAAACAGGGGTGTGGGTTAATGTAAGAGTAGTACCTTCTGTAATCTGCATTATTTCTTCTCCTATAACACGTAATGTTTTTATATTATTAGTAGGCATAAATTTATTCCTCCTTCTCTCTTATAGTTTTGATATATTATATGAAATTGAGTCTAAAGTGTGCATTAACATCATTAATTTGATTTTTTAAATTTAATAATTCTCTTTATTTCTTTAGGACCTAATCTATTCTTATTATCCTTCTTCCTTTTCCCTTTTTCTTTTTTTACCATAATTCCCCCTCCTTGTCTTCCTTGTTCTAATCACTCTTCTTACTTTATAATATCCGAATTAAGTATTTTTGTGATTATAAACTACCTAAGACCAGTTACAACCTCTATAGGCACTAATTTAGAACTTTTATCATCAACTAAATCTAATAATACCGTCTTCTTGATAACTTCATTAATCTCTTCACCTTCTATATCAGTAAGTACTGTCATTTTTAATTTCTCGGTTATAACAACTACAACTTCCATCTCAACTATTTGAACTATTTCGTCTCCTCTATCATTTAATTCAAAATTAGTGTCTATATTCTGAGCATGAATTTGAATATTCATTTCTAAGTCTAATTCTTCAACATTTAAAATGAATTCAAAAGAAATTTCCTTTGCTAGATTATAGTGATTATTATCTAAATCTAAATAATCAACTCTTGTAATTAGCATTCCTGAAATTAGTAATTGATTTAAATTTGCTTCACTATAAAGTTTTATATTTTTAAGATTAGAAGTAACATTAACTATCCTTTGGGCCTTATGAACTAACCGAATCTTTATTTCTAAGTTCCTATTAACTAGAGTTTCATCAACTACCTCCCAGGCAAATACATCTAAACTCTTAGTCTCAACTTCTTGCCACTCTAAATCAGTAATTACTATTATTTGTTGAAGGTCTTTATCTTCTACTACAAAAGCTTTAATCAACACTCTTTCTATAGTAATAGGTGGCATAAGACCAATTTCAGTCTGTTCTATTATAATTTGTTCATTATTTTCACTAATTACCTCTGCCACCTTAACTAATTTGTTTGTAGAACTACTATCCTTTCTTTCTTTTTCTATACTTCTTATATTTAAATAATTCTCTTTAATAATTTTAATTATAAACTGTAAAACTATTTTTTGGTTTAATTCTAATCCATTGGATGAAAGCTTAAATTTTACCTGTTCAACATGTGGGTAAATTCGAGCTTTCATACCTGGTTCTGCTCCTGGCACATCTATGTAAGTCTTAAAAGGAATACTATCCTCTTGATAGTAAAGTATATTGTCAGTACCTATATAGGAAAGCTCTCTATTAAGCTTTCCTATAATAACTATCTGCCCAACACTAATATCATAATTAATCTCTTCAATTGTTGGATCTATATTTTTTACTTCTCGCATTGGAGCTTTTAAGTTTAAATGCTGAACATCTTTTTGAATATAACCCTCTTTACTCATTAATGCCTCCTTTCTAAATCAGACTATTCTAATAAAAAATTATATTAATATTAAGTATTTGTTCTATAATATCCAAAAATTAGTTAATATGTGATTATCATATCCTAATTATTTAAAATATAGATGTATAATAAAACAGAGGCAGCTAAACAAGCCACCTCTGTTTCTTAAGTCTTAATTGAAATTTAATTTAAAATTCATCCATAAATAGTTGCGTAAACATCTTACCATAAGGTCCACCGTCAATAATTCCAATTCCTATCTTCGTATAATCTGATTTTAAAATATTACGACGATGTCCCGTACTATTCATTAATGCTGTATGAGCTCTTGTAACTGTTGAGTTGCCAGCAAGGTTCTCACCAGCGGTTCTATATCTAATCCCTGCATTTCTTAACATATCAAACGGAAGTCCATAAGTTGGAGACCTATGACTGAAATAATTGTTCTGAATCATATCTCTACTTTTCTTACGAGCCAGTCTAACTAATCTCATATCTACTTCTAATGGTTCTAAGCCTCTTTGAGTCCGTTCTTTATTTACTAAACTCAACATTTTTCTTTCTTCAGCAGTCATCTGACCTGTCTGTGGATTAGTTGGCTGTGAACCAGAATTTCTATCTGGTTGCTGACCTTGGTTAGAACCACTATTAGGGTCTTGTGAATTATCATTATTATCATTGTTATTATTATCATCATTGTTATTGTTACCACTATCATCGTTAGTATTATCATCTTGCGGAATATCTATTTGTCCTGTCTTTGATTTAAGCAAGTTCCAAGTAACTTCATCTACTGTTCCAGTTATATCTAAATCATTATCTCTTTGGAAAAGTGCAACTGCTCTTCTTGTCATATACGCATAATAACCACTAGTTGAGCCTGGTCTATAGCCTGCTTTCTTTAATCTAAGCTGTAACTCTTTAACTTGTGCTCCATGCTCTCTATATTCCATAATAACTTTAGAGCTATCTCCAGTTTCTGAACCTGAATTTCCATTTTCATTCTTTTTATCATCTTGGCTTTGACCATTATCAGGACTTTGTGAATTATCATTATTACCATTGTTATTGTTATTATCGTTATTGTTGTTATTGTTGTTATTATTGCTGTTACCACTATCATCATTAGTATTATCATTTTGTGGAGTGTCTATTTGTCCAGCCTTTGACTTAAGCAAGTTCCACGTTTCTGTATCTACATCTCCTGTCTCTTCTAAGTTATTATCTTCTTGAAAATTAATTACTGCTCTTTTAGTCATATACATAAAATAACCATTAACTGGCCCTGGGTTATATCCCTCTGCTTTTAATAACTTCTGTAGCGTAACTACCTTGTCATTATGCATCCTATACTCAAGAACTGTAGCTGCATTAGCTTGTCCTACAGGAATTACCGTTAACATCACTGCTAAGACTAAAATAATAGATAGTTTTGTAGTAAATTTCTTCGACATAAATTATCTCCCTTTCTTTAATTATTAGGTGTGTGTAATGCTTAATTTAGTGTGTGTTTAGTAATTAATCTACATCAATAAACTCTTGCAAAAAAATTCTGCCGTACTTATATTAAATTTTAATTTAAAACTCATCCAAGAATAATTGAGTAAACATCTTACCATAAGGTCCACCATCAATAATTCCAATTCCTATCTTCGTATAATCTTCTTTTAAAATATTACGGCGGTGTCCCGTGCTATTCATTAATGCTGTATGAGCTTTTGTGATTGTTGAGTTGCCAGCAAGATTTTCACCAGCGGTTCTATATCTAATCCCTGCATTTCTTAACATATCATACACAAGTCCATACGTTGGTGACTTATGACTAAAGTAATTTTTCTCAATCATATCTCTACTTTTCTTACGAGCCAATCTAACCAATCTTATATCTACTTCTAATGGTTCTAAACCTCTTTGAGTCCGTTCTTTATTTAATAACTCTAACATTCTTTTTTCTTCGATAGTCATCTGTCCTATCTGTGGATTAGTTGGCTGTGAAATAGGATTTGTATCTAGTTGCTGGTCTTGATTAGAATTAGGACTTTGTGAATCGTTATTGTAATCATCATTATTACTATTGTCGTTATTATTGGTATTATTGTTACTGCCAGTATCATTTTTAGTATTATCATTTTGTGGATTATCTACCTGTCCAGCCTTTGACTTAAGCAAGTTCCACGTTTCTGCATCTACATCTCCTGTCTCTTCTAAGTCATTATCTTCTTGAAAATTAATTACTGCTCTTTTAGTCATATACATAAAATAACCATTAACTGGTCCTGGATTATATCCCTCGGCTTTTAATAACTTCTGTAGCGTAACTACCTTGTCATTATGCATCCTATACTCAAGAACTGTAGCCGCATTAGCTTGTCCTACTGGAATTACTGTTAACATCACTGCTAAGACTAAAATAATAGATAGTTTTGTAGTAAATTTCTTCGACATAAATTATCTCCTTTCTATTCTTTAATCTACATCAATAAACTCTTGTGAAAACATCATGCCGTACTTACTACCTTCAATAATTCCAATCCCTACATGGGTAAAACGAGGTCGTAGAATATTCTCACGATGTCCCTCACTGTCCATTAATGCTTCGTGAGCTTGCTTTACTGTTGGTGCCCCAGCAATATTCTCACCAGCAAGAGTATAAAAAATATTAATCTTCTTCATCATATCAAATGGTGAGCCGAATGTTGGTGACTGATGGTCGAAGTAATTATTTTCAATCATATCTCTACTCTTAGCTCTAGCTACTTTTACTAATCTCAAATCGACTTTTAATGGTTTTAAGCCTCTCTTTTGTCGTTCTTGATTTACTAACTCTAGCATCTTCTTCTCAGCAGCTGTTAAGCCTTTTACTTCCTCACTTATCCAATCTTTTTGTAAAGAGTTATCACCTTCAGTTGCTGGTGGTTCTTCAACAATGATATCTACTGAATCATTATCTGCTGTAGATTCACCAGGGGTAGAGTTATCAGCACCAGTAGATGATGGCTGAGATTCTTCCTTTATAGAAGAGCCTTGACTACTCTTCTCAGAACTACCACTAGGATTAGTCGGTGACCCATTAGATTCTGCTGGCAATGAATTATCTACTGGTTCATCCTTATCAATTACTCTGTTTAGAAGAAAGAGCATTGCTAATCCTTTTAAGACTGAGTAGAACCCATCTTTCATCTTAGAATCTTCTAACCCAATAAAAGCATAGGCATTGCTTGTCCACAATATTCCCACAAAACTAGGAACTAATAGAGAAATAATTAATAAATAAACTATATATTTTTTGCCTTCTTTCATCAGGTATTAACACCTCCTATCCAATTTAAACATTGAAAACTTAACTATCATATGTCAGTTAGATTATAACATAGAGATTCTTAAATGTTGAATGTAAGTTCTAGTAATTTAACAACATTGTGGTTTATTCCACAACCTTATCCACAGACTTTTACTTATATAACATCTTTTCCACAAAGTTATCCACATTATCCACAGTTTATCCAAGAATCCTGTGTATAATATATATACTTTAAAGCATTTTTTACTGAATTCTTCTGCCAGCTAACTCATCTTCTATTTCTAAGTCAAAATAATCTAAAATAGTAGGTACAACATCTAATAAATTTATCCTTTCATTCTCTCTCTTTTCAGTATTCTTTGACATAAAAATATAAATACCATGTTGCTTATGATTAGCACTATCGATTCTACTATTATTTCTATAAAGTGTAATACACTCATGACCTACACTTTCAATAGATCTCCAGTCGAGATTTCCAAACAGAATAATTAAATCTGGAGGAATATTATTACAATCACCATATAAATTTTCTGGCTTATAAATTTTTGTTCCAATATTTTCTCCATTCTCATCAGTTATAGCCTTTAATTTATTAATTAATTCATTTCTTACCACCTCATAGTCTACTTGAGGAATTACTCCTGATGGTTCTCTACCGGCAACATTTAGGTATAGTTGACCATAATGCCCACCATAGCCCCAAGCAATTGTATTTTGCCAGTCCACTTTTAACTGCTGAATAGAAGTAATCTTTTCTGGCTTATCTTTTAGCTTTAAATAACCTTCTTGAATTAACCATTCATTAATACAAATACCTCCAATCATCGGCTTAGCTCCATGATTAGATACTAACATTACGGCTGTATCTTCATTAATATATTCTAATAATTCTCCAATTTTTTTATCTAAATAAATATAATAATCTTTAACAATACTTTGATATTGATTTTTCCCTGGATAATTAAGATGATTTGGGTCAAAATAATGCCAAAATATATGTTGAATTCTATCTAAACCTAATTCCACCATTATCATCAAATCCCACTCTTTAGTTGACATTAAATATTTAGCTACCTTAAATCTCTTTTCTGTCATCTCATAAATCTGTTCTAAAATATGTTTTCTATATTCACCACGTAAATTATCTATATCAAATTTATAATCTCCCACTAACGCTTCAATCTCTTTTTTTAACTCCGGAGGATAAGTATATTCTGAATTAATACCAGGAGTTAAAAGACCAGTAATCTGCCAACCATTAATAGATTTAGCTGGATAGGTCTGCGGAACTCCTATTAGAATTGACTTCTTTCCAACTTCATCTAACCTATTCCAAATCGTCTTAACTTTTACCATCATAGAATCAGCTACTACAAAATTATTATAGGAATAATCAACTCTATTTCTTAAGCCATAAAAACCTAACTTTCCTGGCTGATGACCGGTTAACATAGACATCCAAGATGGACAAGTGGTCGAAGGTATTATACTCTTCATCTTGCCTGAAATTCCCTGTTCTTTCAAGGCGCTGATATTTGGTAGATCATCTAACCATCTATTAAAAACTAAGTCTGGCTCTGCACAATCAAATCCAAGCATTAGTAATCTTTTACTCATTTCTCTCCCCCTTAATTAGCAAACTTCATTACTATCAATTTATGTTACTAATCTATTTTTGTTAAAAATCTTAACAAATTAAAGTCAATTCTCAAAAGTTGACAGAATTAATAGGTCATGCTACCATTATATAAAGTACTACAATATAGATATCTTGAGGAGTGACATAAATGACCTTAGGTAAAAGGATTAGAGAATTTCGAAAGGAAAGAGGATTAACTTTAAAAGAGCTATCTAAAAAAATAGGTATTTCTTACTCTTTTTTAAGCGCTATTGAACGTAATATTAAAAAACCTTCCTTAACTACGATTAAACAAATTGCTGAAACTTTAAATATTCCTATTACTTACTTATTTGACAATAGTCCTGGAGGAAAAACAATTGGAGATAAACTGAAATTAATTAGAGAAGGACGTAGTCTTTCAATTGCTGAATTAGCTGAGCTAACTAATATTAAAGAAGAAGAATTAATTAATTTAGAGACTAATAAAAGCCAACCTGATTTGGATACTATCGAAGTTTTAGCCAATACACTTGATGTTACCGTTCGTTATTTCTTAGAAAAAAGTACTAATGAATTAAAAGTAGGGCAGCGAATCAAAAAGATAAGACAAGCTCAAGGAATGACTGTAGCTAAATTAGCTGATAACTCAGGAGTATCTTCTGGATTAATTAGTCAAATAGAGAATCAACAGACACTACCATCAGTAGATTCTTTAGAAAATATAGCTGAAGCTTTAGGAACTTCAGTCTGTTATTTTTTATTAGAACAGGAAGATATAGAAGACCTCTTATCTTCTTTATCTCCAGATATAAGGGAAATGTTAGGTGACCCTAGAGTTCAAGGGGTTCTAAGAGCAGTACGTGACTTTGATAAAGGAGAATTAAAGTACATTCTAAACCATATTCAATTCTTTAGACAGAATAGAGATTTATTAATTAAATAACCCAATATATAATATCAGCTTTATAATACCTTTTAAAAATAATTACTTCTTTTTCATTTTTTCCTTTTAGTATTTGTGAAAAAAAATTTTACTTCAAAGCAGGAATTGTGAAAATAATCCCGAAATATAATAATATGAACATTTTGTGACTTTATGTAGATTTGGCGTAGAATTTATGTTAATGATCTATTACAACAGTCTTACAATAATCTAATTATTAATATTCTTATGTTTTATTTTTAAGCAATTATTTATATATAGAGAAATTAAATTTGACTCACAATAGTTTGAAGTATATTTTTTTGACATGTGTTTATATATAGCGCAAATTAATTCCACTAAAAAGGAGGGATTAAAGACTACTATAATTTTGTAAGCAGAGAGTAGGAACTAATTTAAAGGAGGTAGATAAAATGTTAACGACTAAAGTTCAGAATGAATTAAAGGAAATTTTTGCAGACAGAGTCAAATTTGATCAAGTAGAAAGAATAGTCTACAGTCACGATATGGGAACACTACCTGACGCTATTGATGCTATGATTGATTCGACTCCAGATGCAGTAGTACAACCGCAAAATAGTGGTGAAGTACAAAAAATAGTGAAATTAGCACAAAAAGAAGAAATACCTTTAGTGCCTAGAGGAGCAGGAACTAGTGGCTACGGGGGGGCTATCCCTACCAAAAAAGGAGTCGTAGTAGATTTTACTAGGATGAAAGAAGTTGTAGAAGTAAATAAGAATGAAAAAACTGTTACTGTAGAAGCCGGTGTTCTTTGGCAGGACCTAGAAGATTATCTAAATAAAGAAGATTTAGCTTTAAAGTTGTATCCAACAAGTGCTCCAGGAGCTACTGTTGGGGGGTGGATAGCAGAAGGCGGTTCTGGAATCGGGAGTTATGAATATGGCTTTATTAAGGATAATATTACTTCTTTAAAAGTAATAACCCCACAAGGCGATATTAAAGAGTTTATTGGTAAAGAATTAGATTTGATCTGCTCTTTAGAGGGGATTACTGGTTTCATTATCGAAGCAACTATTGAAGTTCGTAAGAAAATTGACAATTATCCAATAGTAGCTACTTTTGGTCAAGTTGAAGATCTATCATCTGCAATTTTAGCCATTAAAGAAGCTAATATTCCTTTATGGACTTTAAATATTGCCACCTCTGAGCATATTGCCTGGAAACAAAAAGCTACAAATGAATATTTAGTTCCAGAAAAATATATGGGTACTTTCGTACTTCCTGACGATACACCCAATGCTATTAAAGAAGAATTAAAAAAAATTATTGAAACTAATAAAGGTACTCCACTAAATGAAGAACTCTCCTTTAAAGAATGGGAAGAAAGATTTTATCCTATGAGCTTTAAAAAATTAGGTCCTTCTTTGATAGCTAGTGAATCTATTATCCCTATAGAAAACTTAGCTAAGTTTATTAACAAAGTTAAGAAAAAATATGGTGAAGAAGTGGCTATCGAGGGTTTCATGGTTGGTCCGGATAAAGTTACTTTATTAAGCTTTGTTCTTTCTGATGAACGAAAAAAGATTCAATTCCCATTAGCTTATACTTCTTCATTAGTAATCATGGATGAAGCTAAGAAGCTAGGAGGCGAAAATTATTCTATCGGTCTTTATTTCACTGACGAAGCAGAAGACTTTTACGGAACTAAACGTCTAAATAAAGTATGGAATTATAAACAACAAGCAGATCCAAATGGAATATTTAATCCAGGTAAGATTATTCCAGCTAAATTAGATAAAAATTCTCCGGCTAAACTATTAAAGAAAGGGATGAAAGCAGCTAAATTAGGAACCTTTATCTACGGCATGGCCGGAAAATTATTTATTAAGAATAATCCAAAGGATTTTAGTGGCTATGATATTCCAGAGGATATGGCTAAAGATACTTTTGGCTGTGCTCAATGTGGTTTCTGTCGTTCAGTCTGTACTGTCTTTGATGCTGATCCTTGGGAAAGTAACTCTCCTCGTGGCAAATGGTTCTTGCTTCAACAATATATGAAAGGTAAGATTGACTTAAATAAAGAAACAGCTCATAAGTTATACCACTGTACTACTTGTAAACGCTGTGATGAAGTTTGTCAGACTAATATTCACTTAGCCCATCATTGGTTAGCTATTCGACCAATACTAAGCGAAGAAAAAGGTTATGAAATTACTAGCTTAGATGTCCTTCGTGATAATGTATTAAATGGAGATAATTTCTGGGGTCTCAATAATTCTAATCGTGGTAATTGGATGGCTGAGGATGTTGAATATCAAGATGAAGGCAAAGTAGCTTACTGGGCTGGTTGTTGGGCTTCCTATGTAATGGATGATATGCCTCACAATGTTACTAAAGTTCTTAATGAAATCGAACAAGACTTTGTATACTTCGATGAAGATGAAACCTGCTGCGGTCTCTATTTAGGTCTAGGTGGTTACTATGATGAATTAGGAGCCAAAATCAAACAGAATATAGAATTATTTAAAGAACGAGGAGTAGAAACATTATTACTATCTTGTCCTGGTTGTTTAGCAACATTTAATGATTTCTATCCTCAATTTGCAGAAATGTTAGGTCTAGATTGGGATATTGAAACTAAACACGTTACAGCCTATATGGCAGAAAAGATAGAAAGTAACGAGTTAGAGTTAACTCATGAAATCCCTAAAACCATCACCTATCACGACTCCTGTCATTTAGGACGCTGGAGTAATCTTTATGAAGAACCACGTACAATATTACAAGCAATCCCAGGTAGTGAATATAAGGATATGAAACACAATCGGGAAGATGGATTATGCTGCGGCTTAGTAGCTGGATTTACCGACTTAGACACAGTACAACATTCAGGAGTTAAAAGAGTACAAGAAGCAGAAGAAGTTAATGCTGATATCTGTGTAACAGCCTGTGCCGGCTGTGGTTCTCAAATCTATAATACCGCTCATGCATTAAATTCAGATATAGATGTCATCGATATTAGTGCTATGGTCTGTAAAGCTTTAGGTATTGAACCTAAAGAATCAGGTGATAATATTATAGCTTACATGGAGCAAGCAGTACAATTATTACAGAATAGTCAAGTAATTGAAGCAGATAAAAAAGATAAAATTGTTAATGAATAATTAGCACTACTATCATAGTTTTAAGGCACATCTCTTAGTGAGGTGTGCCTTTTTATCTTAGTATTATTAAATTTCAAATACAACTATTTCCACTTTTGTTTGAACCTCTTCATATTCTTATTAAATATATGCCGCTGTGGTAGATTATTTCCCTCAAAAGTACGATGTCCAAAATGATAAACGAAAGTGTCTCCCGCACAATAGACCTTAAAACCATTCTCTCTAGCTCGACAACAGTAATCTCTATCTTCAAATAATCCATATTCAAAGTCTTCATCAAATAAGCCAATCTTTTCAATCACCTTACGTTTGATTAACATACAAAAACCAGCAACAGCATTTAACTCAAACCACTTATTCGCATCAGGCTTATTAAAATTATTACTAAATTTAACTATCTCTTCTAAACCATTTAAATTACATTCAATCGTCCCTGGCTTTCCACGAGCACAATTACTTCTTGGTCCCACAATTCCGACCTTTAATTTACTATCAATACATCTTAATTGATTCTTTAACCAATTATTTGCTACAATAGTATCATTATTTAGTAACATAATATAGTCCCCATCTGCCGCTTTTATGCCTTGATTTACCCCTTTACTAAACCCTAAATTAGTTTGATTAGTGATTAATTTAACATCGGCTATTGAAGTAAGGTATTCTACTGTACCATCACTAGAGCCATTATCTACTAAAATTAATTCATACGGAACTTCTGTCCAAGTTTTAATACTCTCAATACATAATTTTGTATACTTTAACTGATTATACGTTAAGATTATAATACTAATTAAATTAGGCATTCTTTCACCTCTCTTTATCCCAATCCCAATTTACATCTAAAAGATCATATAATCTTTGATTATAGGGTTCGAAATACTCATGTAATTGCTGTCTTATATTTGAATCCATTTCCGGATAATCTCCACTAGAATTAAACTGCTTATATTCTGTTAACTCCCACTTTGGTAATTCTAAAAACTCTAAAACTTTATCCATGACTAATTGAGGATTTGCATATAAATCTTCTGATTTTATGATTAATAACTGCTCTCTTGAAAAAAGTTTAAACCACCTTTGTAGCTGCTCTATATATATCCCTCTAGTTTTATAAGAAAAATGATTATAGTTAAAACTAAAATAATCTTTATCTTTCTCCATTTTTTCTAACTCTCCAGCTAATCTTTTTTCTTCTTTTGCTATTGCTTCAGTAAATGATAAAGTTTCAAATCCATTACGTACTTCATGATGATAATGAGAATAGGCTCTATCAATAGGATTTCTTAATAAAGCTATAAGCTTGACCTTAGGGATTAAATTATGAATTCTCTTAAACGCATAGGGATGAAATATATAATAAGGACTTGCTTCACCAGTAATGCAACCTTTTTCCTGTAAGTTTTGTAAGCTAGAAAAATACTTATAGTACCATTGCAATCCTTTTTCAAAATGATTATCAAAAAAGTGTACTTCTTTTCTAGCCGCAGGCGCTATATTAGGATGAGATGTTAAATACTTATATAATGAAGTTGTACCACATCTTTGGGCACCAATGATAATAAAATTAGGTCTAAACTCCAATTGATTCATTAAACCCCTCCCTTAACAAAATTAAATTTTACAAATTATCTTCTAATTTCTTTTTAGCATAATCATATAGCTCTATATCTAACTTATTCTTTTCTTTTATCATACTAATTATCTCTACTGGTAATTGATCTTTTGCGGGGCGATTCGAATTCACATTTTTCTTTGTATAATCTATATCATCCCACCCTAATTCTCGTTTCATTAAAGATATGGATTCATCAAATAATTCAGTTATTCCTACAATAGCAAAATAATCATTAATGTTCTTCTTAGCTCTTTCTAAATTAGGTTCTCCTTGATTTGAATCTAACATAAAACTAGTAAGATTCTTCTCAGTTCTTTTATAATTAATAATTCGACTTTCCCAAGATAAAAAACGAGTCTGTAAATTTTCAATCTTTGGTTTAAGGCTCTTTATACTAAGAAATTCCTTAAAACTTAAACCATTAATCCACTTAATTTTTGTATTATGATATAGATAATAATACATAGAAATTATGCGCTCAACCGGGTCGCGTAACATTGTAATATAGATATATGGCCTTTTAAAATAGTTATGAATTCCAAAAGGTATATGTCCCCATATACACTTCAATTTATTAATTTCTGCATCCGATAGAGCACTTAGTTTACCTATAGTATCCTTTTGCGCGCCTCCACCACAAACTTGATTCGCGTACTGTTTTCTAAAAATCTGACCCAATGTCGTCCCAGCCGTTTTCGGCATATGCATAAAGATTAACAATCTATTCTTGTTCTGACTTTTAATCCTCATAACTCACACTTCCCTAATAATAAGCTTTTAATATTTTATGTGAATTAACAGCAACCCGTTAATCCTTATTCATCAATAGGAACAATCTTATAGCCAGATTCTGTATTTCTTGCTCGCTCCAATCTATAACCAAACCTTCTTAACCGTTCTTTAAACTTCTTAAAGCCACGCCATTTAGATTTATAATTCTTTATATAATAAGCAAGATTTTCTCGTAATTCATCAACCTGATGACCACAATTAATAACTAAATACTCATCATTCCAAGCTACTAAATATCCACATTTCATTACATCCTTAGAAAAAGCAGAGTCATGAGGAAATTTATAAGTTCCAAACTTAGTGTTCCTCCATCTTACACCTCGATCCCAAATACTTCTTCTAAACATCGAACTTGTACCTATATTAATATCTGTAACATAAATGGCACAATCATCCCTTATTATCTTATAAGCTGATCTAACATCACAAGTCTCTCCTAACTCTTTTTGCGGAAAAGGAGAATATAGAGATAACTGTCCCAATCTTGGAAACTTTTCAAAAGCCTTTAGCATCTTTTGATCCCAGTCAGGTTTATAAATGAGATCATTCTCCGAAACATGTAAAAAATCTGCCTTAGCCTCTTGCAAACCTAAATTTAATGCTGCCCCTCCTTTGTTTTCCGATAATAAGATTGAACTACAATTAGAATATTCTTGACATATACGCTTAATAAATTCTTGCGAACCATCATCAGAACCATTATCTACAATAATCATTTCAAAAGGAACAGAAATTGTATCTAAATAAGAATCTATTGTCTCTTTTAATAAATAATAACGATTCCAACTTAATAAGACTGTAGATATCTGTGGAGTCTCTTTTTCTAACATTAATTTATACCTCCTAATTATAAGCCTAAATCCACTATTGCAATATATGTATGTAAAACAAATGAAATACGTCACTGATAATAAAAATAACCTTCCTCTTAAGTAATTAAATAGCTTTATACTAGCTAATTAATACTTAAAGAGAAAGGTGAATTATAGAATTAAGTTTATTTATATTCTTCTTCTAATTCACGAATTTCATCTTTAGGCAAAATAAAATCAATAGCTTCTTCTTTTTCCTCCTTGTCTACATTAATATTTAAAAAATCAGTAATCTCTTTGACCCACATTTCTGGAGTATCCATGACTTCCTCATAATTAAGCTCTAGTCTATTTAAATCAGGAAACCTATAAAATAATTCTTCAATACGAGAATCATAAAGTTTCTTTAATTTCATTCCTTGTTTAAATGTTATTAGTTTACTTCTACTTTTCTTCTTCCTTGAATCTTCTTTTTGAGCTTCTCTTCTCCTTCTTTCTTCCCTTCTTTTTAATGAAAGAGCTACTCTTGCTGGATTACGGTAACAAATAATAAAATAAGGATTAATTAAATATGGCAAATATAGTTCGATAGTTAAACTCGTCCTTGGATCTTTCCAACCCCAAATCCCTTCTCTATTTACTAGCCTTTTAATCTTTCTTTGAAATTTATCCTTTTGCCTTAAAATTGCTTCTCTAGTAGGAGGATCATCCCAACTCCCATTAGCCGCTTCTAAAATTTTAATATTTTGACTGATAAACCTTCTATCCTCAAAGTGACCTAGAGGATTAGAAAAATCCTTACCTAACATTCGCTCCCCCATATTGACACCAAGTTTATCTAAAACACCTGCAATCATAGAAGTACCACTTCTATGCATTCCTAAAGTAATTACTGTTTTAGATTGATTATCTATCATAAAATCTCTCCTTTATCATCTTATATCCTTATTATATGTATATGAATATTACTGAAAATATGTTGCAAGAATATTTCTGAAATGCATACCCAGTACGGTCTTGGTTGAATATAATTTAAATCAGGAGGTGATACAATAGAATATATAAAAAGTCAAGACAGGTTGAACCCACCTTGACTTTGAGTATCTAACCAATAGCTGCTGCAGTTAAAGTAATCGGACCAATAACTCTTACACGGTCTCCTGCAGTAGCCGAACTTGGACTTAACGCAGCAGTTAAGTCATAAGTTACACTTTCTCCTGTTGCATCATCAACACCAACCATATTCGCAACAGTAAAATCATCAGTAGCTGCATTAGCATCTGCAACCTTCGCTCTTACAACAGGGCTACTAGTATTATCACGAATTCTTAATATTACCTCTGCAGCATCGGTAGCTATATGCATACCTACTGTTGCATCTAATTTCACATCAGTACTTCCAGTAGTATCAATTGTAACTGTACCGAGAGTAACTTCTGTTGTACTATCGATTTGAATTGCTGTTGTACCACTAGTATTAGGGTCTAAAGTATATGATTCAAAAGCATTTAAAGCCATATTTTATTCACCTCCATTTTCCATCATTGGTATATTATACTATCCAAGGGGCTATTCGTTACTACTAGAATAAAAAATATATTTTTACTTATCCCAATTCCAATCTACATTTAAAAGTTTAAATAACCGTCGATTATATCTTTTAAAGTATTTATACAACTGCGTTTCTATAGATTTATTTATAAAATGATTTCTATTTCGTTTAATTTTCTTATGCTCTTTAAAATTCCATTCAGGTAAATTTAAAAACTTTATAATCTTATTCATAACTTCCTCAGGCCCAGCATATAAATCTTCAGATTTTAAGATTAATAACTGTTCTCTTGGAAATATATTTAACCATCTTTTTAACTGATTTATATAAATGCTTCTAGCTTTATATGAAAAATGATTATACTTAAAACTAAAATAATCTTTATCACGTTTCATCTTCTTTATTTCTCCAAATAATCGTTCCTCTTCCTTTTCTAAGGCCTTCTTAAATGATAATCGTTCAATTCCTTTAAGCACCTCACCACAATAATGTGCATAAGCCCTATTAACAGGGTTCCTTAATAGAACTATCAATTTAACCTCAGGCAACATTCTAAAGACTCTTTGCGGTACATAAGGATAAAAGAAATAATTAGTACTTACTTCTCCAGTAATATATTTATCTTTACATAACTTCCTTATCTCAGAAAAATGATTAAGATACCAATCCTCACCTTTATTAAAATTTTTATTAAAGAATTGGATCTCTTCTTTACAAGCAGGAATTACATTTGGATGAGATACCAAATATTTATATAAAGGAATCACTCCACAATTTTTTTCTCCAATAATAATAAAATTAGGTATAGATTGCAGATTACGCACTGCTTCGTTAGGCATAATAAATTCAATAGCCTCTTTTTCTTCTTGTTTACTTACTTGAATATCTAGAAAATTAATTATCCTCCTTACCCATTTTTTAGGTTCAGTAGTTACCGCTTCATAATGGAGATCTAACCTTGGTGAGTCAGAATACTCTTTAAAAAAATCACCAATACGTTGGTCATAAGTCTTCTTTAACTTCTTACCTTCTTCTAGTTCCATTTGATTTCTTCTCTGTAGGGACTCAGCCACTGTTTTTGAATTACGATAACAAACTAGAAAGTAAGGATTTTTTAAATACGGTAGATATAAATCAATAGTTAAGCTAGTCCTTGGATCCTTCCATCCCCAGATATTACTGCTAGATTCATTTTTCTTCTTGAGTAAACTCTTAATTTCTTTTTGAAAATTATCCTTTTGATCTAATATATTTGATCTAATATATCTTCTCTAGCAGGAGTAGAGTCCCAACTACCCCCACCAGCTTCTTTTAGAATTTTAATATTTAAATCAAGAAAATCTTTATCTTCAAAGTGGCCTAGCGGGTTAGATACTTTTTTGCCTATTAATTCTCTTCCCATATCGATTCCAAGCTTGCTTAAAATACCACTTGTCATAGAAGTTCCATTTCGATGCATTCCTAAAACAACTACTGTTTTAGATTCTAACTTGTTCATATAAACTCCACCTCCCTTATCTTATAAGAGGCATTATAATCTACTTGTTGGTTTATGTAATATGTTATGCTCAATCTTATAGATTAGGAACGATAAAATACTCAATCATATAATCACAGTTCATTATTTACTTTCATATCATATATTAAAATCATTATAAGGGGGGAGCCGAATGTTTCTTGAGAATGAAACCTTTAAAGAAGAATTGCATAATGAATATGAAGGTCAACTTGTTCTTGTAGAATACGAATGTAACGGAGTTGCCAAGTCAGCTATAGGCAAATTACACATCATTGGAGCCGACTATATCGACTTAAAAGTCTATAATAATGAACCTATTGAGGACGCTGTGTATTGTCAAAATGACTATGAAGAAATTGAATTCACATCTGACACATCTCCACCAGTAGATTACGGGATTTTCAGACTGCTAATCTACTTAAACAACGTAAATGCAGTCGAATTAAATCCTGAGATTTAATAAATTTAAAATCATACACAAGAAAGGAGGCAGAAAGAATGCTTAAAGATACCACCTCTGACCAAAGATTAGAGACAGTCTATCAAGATAAAATGGTATTTATTGAGTTTGAATCTGATGGTGTTTTAAAGGATGCTATTGGTAGGTTACAAAGATTTGGGGCTGATTACCTTGAACTATCTGGTCCTAATGACCTTACTGGTAATGAAGACGTTATCATAAGAGCACTAAATGATAACAACTGTAAAATGGAAGAAGTAACTACAGTTGATAGAGCTATAATAAAAAAAGAGGATGTCTGTGCAGTCGGTGCTATAGCACCAGAAGATGCTATAGGAAACCTTTAATAATTAAATATAAAATAAGAGCAGTATGACCATACTGCTCTTAGCTTATAGCTTCTAAATTTATATTATTCTATTTCATAGAGTTATTACACCTTGTTCTAAATTCATCTAACTCTTCTTTTGACTCAAGACTTAAATTTTGAATTTTACTCTCTAATCTGCTTTTAGCATAATTATATAACTCATTGTCTAATTCATTATTTTCTCTTATGAATTCAATTACTTCTTGTGAAATTTCATCCAATGAAAGACGGTCCTGTGATATATTCTTCTTTGTATAGTCTATATCTACCCAGCCCAATTCTTTCTTCATTAAAAATATAGATTCAACAAACATTTCTGTTATTCCAACTACTGCAAAATGTTTCTCTAAATTCTCCTTTGCTATCTCTAAATTTGGAGGAGCCTCTGCTGATGCGTAACGAGTTTGAGTATTTTTAGTCGCAAACTCAAAATCCGTTTTAGTAATAAATTCCTTTAGACTTAAGCCTTGAGCTCCACCATGACGACAATATAATGAAAGCATCCTTTCAATAGGATCCCTTAGCATAGTAAGATAATTATATGCCCTATTAAAAGGTTGATGTACCTCTCCAAAACAAGCATGTCCTTGTAAACATCTTATCTGTTTAATTCTCTTTTCAGACATTTCACTTAACTCTTCTCTAAATTGATATATGGTTCCAAAGGTCCAAACCTTATTTGGTTCATACTGTCTTTGGATTATCTCCCGTAATGTAGTTCCCCCGGTTTTGGGAATATGCATAAAGACTAATAAGTCTTCTAGATCTTTATTACTATCACTTAATTGCACTTTTCTCCCCCCTTAACTGTATAAAACTAGACAAAGATTATAAGTAGAGTACTACAAGTCCATAATACTCCACTTATAATTAATTTATTAAATAAGTTCCGACCAATCTTCAATTAATAATCGGATCCCCTCTTGTAATGAAACTCTTGGTTTCCAATCAAGCTCACTAATAGCTCTATTTATATCAAGTACATTAATTGGAACATCCTCTTTTTTAGCCTGCTCATAATTAACCTTTATTTCTCTTTCTAATACTGTTTTAATCTGTGCACATATTTGGTTAAGTGAATGTCCTTCTCCATTGCCAATATTAAAGACTTTATACTTTCCCTTATAATCTATTAATTTAGACGCTGCTCTTGCTACATCTGATACATGAATGTAATCTCTAATTATATTACCATCTCCCCAAATATGAATCGGTTCATTACTTAACGCTCTCTCTAAAAAAGTAGTGACTGCACCTTGACTTGCGTTTAAGAACTGTCGCCCTCCATAAGGGTTAGAAATCCGCATAATAACAAAATCTAATCTATATAAATACCAATATAACTGTAGATACTTTTCTATCGTTAACTTATGAATACCATAGGAACATATAGGATCTGTCGAATGTACTTCAGATATTGGTATGTTATTAGTGATTCCATATATTGTACCTCCTGATGAAAAGAAGATAACTTTTTTTACATCATTCTTCTTACAGTTATTAAGTAACTTTAATGTTGGCAGTACATTTGACTCTATATCAAACCCCATATTTTGATTAGAATTCCTCGGCACAGTAGTACTGATTAAGTGAAATACTACATCTACACTCTTTGTTAGTTCATCAAAAGACTCACATTCTACAAAATCATTAATAACTACCTCAATTTTATCTTCCATATCATTAAAACTACTATAATCAGGTTGATTTTTATCAAATAGTATTACATTATAGCCTTTATCTACTAAATATTTGCACAGATAAGACCCTAAAAAACCAGCCCCTCCTAAGACTAAACATTTCATTTTTACCAACTCCCAAACTACATATTAAGAACTAACATAATTACTTAAACTAATTATATATTTCTTCAAGTTTATCTACGTAGTCTGATACAGTCTGTTTAAAAGAAATTGCCTTAGAAGCTTTAACAACTTTTCTATTATTATTTGCTAACCCTCGAATTGTCCTGGCTAATGCTTTATGATTGCCAGGAGGAACAAGAAAACCTGTGACTCCATCCTCCACAAGACTAGAAAGCCCTCCTAAATTAGAAACAACTAAAACTCTTTTTGCTGCTAATGCTGTTAAAGCTGTCAGCGGAGTATTCTCATACCAAGTCGAAGGAATCACTACCACATGAATATCTGCTAATACTTCATGAAACCTCTCTTGTTCGAAAGTCCCACAAAAATTTATCCATTCTACTTCTTTTGCACTCTTTTTAAGTTGTTTATGAAAACTATTATTATCATTAAATCCTCCCCATATTTGCAACTCTATATCTTTTCTATTCTTTAATTGTTTACAAGCATTGATAATAATTTGTGGACCTTTAGTTGGCCTCAATGTTCCAATAAAAGCGATTTTAAGCTTGCTATCTATTGACACTTCTCCAAGTTTATAAACTTCTTCCGCCCTTTTAGGAACAGGAAATGGATTAATATATTCATTAGGACATATGAATTCATTTTTATAAAAAAGATTCTGTGTAAATTTATTTGAAAATAATACTCCATCTAATTTCTTTACTATCTCTCGATGTAATAATATTCTTCGTTGCACCAAGTTTTGTAGATTAGTATTAGCATTTCCTTGATTTAAACCTTTAAAGTTAGAAGCTAATAAGCATAAAAAGCATTTAGAGGGGTTGGGTCCCGAACATAATTCATCATTATGCTTAACAAGTTGATACTTTGGACATAATAACCAGTAATCAGTTGTAGTAAAGAAGGTTTTAATCTCTCTTTGCTTTAAAATATCAACTAATCTAGAAGTTAAATCCATAAGATGAAAAATATGAGCTACATCAGCATTAAAAGAATCTAAAACTTTATTAAATAAACAAGTCAAACGCGGATCATAACTCTCTAACTTCATGCGCTTAATCGGCTCTACAACATCTGGGATATAAAGTCGCCATACTTTATGTCCCCCATATTCATCTGTCTTAACTTGAGGACAATCTGGTATTTCATCTCCTGGTAATAAAGGTTCTGTTGTAAGTATTTCCACACTATGTCCTCTTCTAACTAACTCATCTGCAACCTCTAGTACTAACGTTTCAGTACCCGTATAATATCGTGGAAAAAATTCATGACATGCTAATAATATTTTAGCCAAATATCACACCCCCCTCAAATAGGGAACGATTACTTCAGCTATATCATTAGGCAGATTACCATTTGATTGATAGCTTACCATTACCTCACCTAAAAGCTTTCCCTTTCGACAAGCTGTAAACTGCTCTAAACATAGAAGTAATTCTTTATTAGTTACTCCTAAAAACCATTCACTTATCGTGCTTAAAACAGATTTTATTTCAAGTTCACACTTTTTAGCAAAATTTAATAACCAATCTACATCTAAATTTTTGTCTTTCTTATTAAATACAGTATTGATTAATTGATTAAAATAATTAGCCCTATTACCAGAGTTTATTAAAGCCCCGTTATTCATTCTTAAATCATTAACAATAACCTGATACATTCTTTCAATTACTTCTAGTCCTGCATAAAGGTCCTGTAATCTTATAAAAGAAAGATCATTTCTTAAACGCTCAAGAATTTGTGCAGTATGAATAATATCAAAGATAGTCCGCCTAAGTCTATAATTAGGTATTCGATTATGAGAATGCCTAACTTTAATAGAAGGATCATATTTAACTTTATAACCTCTTAATAATACTCTTTTAGCCCAAGCCATATCCTCTGCAAAAGCAACCTTAGGAAAAGAAATTTCTTCTAAAGCATCTTTTTTATATATCGCACATACATTATCAAACCTAACAACTTTTAAAGCTTCTCCGTAAGACATAGCTTTAAACTCTTGCATTGAATCTATAGATTTTATTTTAATATTACTTCCTAAATGATTATTATGTTGTCTAACTTCAAACCTAGCATATACATCAGCATTATTATGTGGCATTTGTTGACCAGTAACTGCTACTACATCATCTTCTTCCAAGGATTTAACCATTAAATGTATCCAATTATCTGACACTGGTATGGCATCTTGTACAGTAAATATAACTAATTCATAGTCTGTATTTCTAAGAGCTCTATTCCTTGCACGACCATGATTAAATTCTTCTTTATCAATTTGAATAATATCTGCTCCCGCTTCTCTTGCTTCCGCTACAGTTCCATCTGTAGAACCAGAGTCAATTATAATTAATTGAATCTCACCACTATACTTCTGTCTTTTAATCGCTTCTAAACAGTCTTTAAATATTCTTCCACCATTAAAAGTTGGAATAATTATACTCACACTTTTTTTCATTTCTCCATACCTACCTCTTTATTAAAAAGTACTAAATCATCAAATTCATATTAAAATTATAACTTCATTAAATAAAAAGTTATAATATATTATTATGGCACTCTTATTAATAATGTGAGAAGAACTATATAAGTTTCTAAAAATAAAAAAGCATTTGCTTAGCACTAAGCAAATGCGACAAAATTCATTATTTTAATGAAATCTATTATCAATTATCAGCTTAATTTAGCTTCTTATTTTGACAAATGAAATTATTAAGTTTTCTTTTATCTCTATCATTTAAAGCTTTAACCTGCTTTTTTAGTTTTTCCTTGGCATAACTATATAGCTCTAAGTCTAATCTATTTCTCTCTTTTATTGTATCAACTACCTTTTGTGATAAACTCTCATTATTAGGACGATTCCTAGCTACATTCTTCTTAGTATAGAATATATCATCCCAACCTAATTCTTTCTTCATTAAATACACAGACTCATCAAACATTTCCGTTATACCTACTACTGCAAAATATTTATCCAATCTCTCTTTAGCTTTTGCTAAATCGTCTAATTCCAAATCATAAGGAGTACCCTTCTTTCTCCCACAAACTAATAAAGTCTGCCGATTCGAATTACTTAAAGCAAAATCATCATTACTAACAAACTCCTTCAGACCCATACTTTGCACTTCATCATATATAGGAATATTCGGATTCCTCCGTGCACGATAATATTCAGATACTACACGATCAATTGGATTCCGTAGCATAGTAATATAAGTACATGGCCTTGAAAAATAACGATGTACTCCAAAAGGAAAATGAGCAACTATATATTCTATCTTCTCTAATTGCTTTTTGGAAAGTTGATCTACTGTCTCTTTTAATGGTAAATCATCATATGCATGCCAAGTCTCACTCTCAGAATATTGCTTATCTATTATTTTTCGTAATGTTGTGCCTCCAGTCTTTGGTATATGCATAAAGATTAACATCCATCAACATCCTCTCTTCTTAATAAATTTGATTATATTTTATGCAAATACCTAATTCTAGTGAATCTTAATGCAAATTTATAATGGTTAAATAGTTTTTAATCATTAATCACTTTAATTTACTTAATAAAATCATTTAACTCACGCTTAGATTCTGGATCTAAGTCTTTAAGCTTCTCTTTTAACTTCCTCTTTACATACTTGTATAATCTTATATCTAATTTATTTCTCTCTTCTATTATCTTAACTACTTCCTTTGGAACTTCTTCTTTAGACGGATGACTTTTCGTTACATTCTTTTTTGTATAGGACACATCCTCCCACCCAAACTCTTTCTTCATCAAAAATAAAGATTCATCAAACATTTCTGTTATACCTATTACTGAAAAATGTTTCTCTAAATTCTTTTTAGCTTCTTCTAAATCA
>Ga0247721_100160_pt1 | contig 29343 bp, 25 predicted proteins | sample MSEWel2017_08_16_FD_189089 | JGI IMG/M metagenome (GOLD analysis project Ga0247721, IMG submission 189089) | Subsurface sediment microbial communities from gas well in West Virginia, United States - MSEEL Well Study Marcellus 3H_2017_08_16 | ecosystem: Environmental > Terrestrial > Deep...
AAGATAGTATTCTACGTTCAGACTTAAGTTTAGTTAAAGAAGAAGAGATAGATGTAATGAAAAGAAGACGCAAGCGACTAATCAAAGGAAAAAGTTTTAGAGCTGAGGTTAAGAAAGTTAATCAAGACTACACAGTCCAAGTAGAATTTCTTGATATCGAAGATGACTATAATCCACTTAAAGCCTTTCGTTTTCCAATAGACAAATTCTATACCGATGCTTACTTCGCACCAGAGGTAGGTGATGTAGTAGATATCTACTTTAAAAGCAAGAATGAGAAACATGCTACCTCAAAGAGTAGTAGTACCGATAATGACAAGAAGATAGATCATGACCCAGTGGATAAGCTAATCAAGACTCCTGGTGGATTTCAACTCTTACTCAATAACCAAGAGATTCTATTAGCAGGCAAAGATAAGAAAGCTAGCCTTCATCTAATGGAAGAAGAACTTAATTTAGGAGTAATGAATGGCGGTGGACTAGAAATGACTAAAGATAGAGTTAGAATCGGTAACCAGAAAGGCCAAGGAATCATCGATGATGAAAAGACAGAGTTAAGCTTTGGCAAACGGCGATTAAAGATAAGTAAAGGTGGGATTAGTCTTTCGTAACTATATTTGAAATCTAATTGGAAGAATTTTAGATACAATTGGTTATACAAGTAAGTTTATTGAAGTAGAGAAGAATAACCACACATATTATACTATATAATGGTATAATATAAAAAATAATACATTATAAGCAGGAAATTCAATTAAGAAATAGAAGATAATTAATGGAGGAATTATATCTAGGTTGTTTTATGATTTTAAGGGAGGCAGATTTAATGAGTTCGACGAAAGGGGACCAAGCAGAAGTAGGTAGACGTTTTACGCCGCATAAGATTAAATTTGATATCTTTAAATTTAAAGCATTAGAAGAGTTAGAGATAGATAAAGCGATCTATGAGCATACTGAGGTTAAACTTAAAGGGGTTATAGATGAAGCCAATGTAGCCGATTACGATAGATATTTAGCAAAGCAAGAACCAAAATTAGTTATAAATTATGGTGAGAAGGGGAATAAGATATTATTTAAAGGAATAATAACAGACTACAAATTTGTATATAAGAAGTATGATTATTATCTTACTTTAAAAGCAGTATCGTATAGTATCTTACTAAAACAAATTAGAAGGAATAGAATATTTCAGAATTTAGGTACTACCTATAATGAAGTCTTTGATAAATTAATGCAGGATAATCCGAAGTTTCACCTTGCATTTGCTGATGACGCTATGGGAGAAACGCCATTAGTCTCTAAAGAATATCCTTTAGTATTGCAGTATAAGGAGACTGATTGGGACTTTTTGAAGCGAATAACGTCCTACTTAAATAAGATCTTAATTGTTGATGATATGAAAGATATTCAAGAAGGGGTTAATATTTTAGTTGGAGCCCATCCGGGCGCACCAAAAGAGCTTAATAATGTTTCAGGTGGTAAAGCAAAGAAGACTGGACGTAAGAATAATAAATTCGATTATTATAAAATTTATGGTCATGAAAACCATAGGTCAGAAGATATATTCGATATAGGGAAGAAGATTAATTATAAAGTAAATAATCAAACGAAAAAGAAGTTAGAACTAATTATATTAAAGAACAGAATTTATTTACAGGACAGTATCTTATGCTCTGATTTGACATTAGCTAAGCAGGAAGCGATCAATTTACTTAAAGAAAAACGTAAGGTTCCAATTGAAGGTCGAAGCTTTAGGGCTAAAGTCAAGAAGCTTAATAAAGATCATACCGCTAAAGTAAAATTTATCGATATAACTAATAAATATATAGGATTTAAAGCATTTAATTTTCCGATTGATAGGTTATATACTGAGGCTTATTTTGCGCCAGAAATAGGAGATATAGTAGACATATATTTCAAAGGTAAGAATGAAAAATATGCAACGTTAAAGAGTAGTAGTACCGATAATCAGAAGAGGAATAGACAACTTCCTGAGGATAAGGAGATAATTACTCCTAATGGTTATCGAATTAAGATGAACAATGAAAGCCTGCTAATTTCAGGCAAAGATGAAAAATCATTAATGGAGATAAAAGAAGAACTGATAAAAGTAATCAGTACTAAAGGAACGATTGAAATGACGCCAGATTTGATTAATATGAAAAGAAAAGATGGTGCTGTACTCATGGACGATGCAAAGACCGAAGTAGAGTTTGGAGGCAAGAAGATGAAAGTTAATAATAGCGGGATTGATATGTCCTAAGATAAGTTGAGTAGATTATGAAGGGAATACTATTGGAGGTAGGTTAAGAAAGTGAAAGATTTAATAGGGGCTAAACTAGATCAAATGGCTAATCTTAAAGATCGAAAAGTACTAAAGGAGATAATGGAGGAAGCCTTTTTTAATATTATAGATTATCAAGAGCAAGTAAATGATGCTTTAGAAGATAGAGTCTTTAATATAATGGAGGATAAGGAGAAGTATTATGATATCTATGCAACTCTTGTTAAGCGAGAGAAAGTTGATCTATTGGATGATTTCTTATTTCCAATCTTAGAAGAAGATAAAGAGGAAGAAGTCTATGATAAAGAAGAGCTTATAGAAAAGATTAAAGCAGGCGAAGAAGTTGTTGTTACTAAAGTCTTTTTAGAATTAGAATACGAAAAGATTCAGTCTTTAATCGAAGAAGGAGAACCACTGTCAGGAACCATCATTAGTGATAGTGAAGAGTATAATATTTCGATTAAATTAAAGTATAATCGAGACTATCTCAAGGCTGAAGAAGAATTATACAAGACTTTTTTGCGGAGTGGCATTAGATGGAGAACTATCAACAATCCCTATATTCGGAAGATCTTCGATATTGTAATTGTAGATAGTGGTGAAGAATTAGATGATATAACAGATTTTGAAGAGATAAACTTTGATTTAGGTAGTTTAGAAGATAAGAAACATGTTGGGTATGTTCCTGTCTGGAATATAAAGAGGGTAGAACAGAAGAGTGATGGTTTTCCGGTGCCAGCTGAAGACAAGATAAATTATGATCATGTAGTATCTTTAAAAGATTTAGGTGTGGAGAATGGTTATTTAGTTACTTCAGATAACTTCAACATAATAGCTATTAAGAAAAAGGAAGAAGACTTGATTATTACTTGTGATGATAGTAATTCTACTTCTTGGGAATTACTGAAGATTGTCCAAGATAATAAGCCTAAAAACCAGACATTTGAATTTGAATTAATGTCAAATAGTAAGCAAGGTTTACTGATGAATCGACTTACTCATCAGAAGTTCAAACCAGTAAGAACTTTTGGGGACTTAAATAGAATAATAAATTCTTTTAAAGAGATCGATAACTTAGTTTTAGAGGAAGTTGAAATATTAAATGAAATGATAGATGAAGACTCTACCTACGACTTTAATTTTTATATAGAAGATGAAATCAGAGTAAATAACAGTAAGAAAGTAATGTTATTAAAGTTTAAAGATATCGAAGATAATTATTTAAAATATGACTTACTTAGTTTCGTGATTTCAGAAGTTCAGATGCATTTTGCGGAGTACATTTGTAAGGGAGTATTTATTTAATGAACTACATATGGGAATTAATTGTCAGAGCCAAAAATGAGAATATAGATTTAAAAGAAATTAGTTTTAAATTAGCAAATAGATACTCACCGTATATGGAACTTAGTAATCAAGATATAAATTCTAAGCAAGTAGAAGCTGAGGCAGAGATTAATCCTTATTATAGATTTTTCGATATTTTTAAAGAGTTATTTATGCCTGATTATGATGATTGCCAAGAGTTAAGAGGTGTATTTTTAGATATAGTAGTTCATTTTTTAACAACGATAGACCTTAAACAGGGAATGGACAAGCAAGAGTATTATAAAAAAATTATTTACCATGAAATTAAGGGTGGCTATTTTGGACAAGTAGTAGAGGAAGGGATAGATTATTTTACTAATCAAGAAAAGAGTCTTCTATTAGATAATATTTATAGGTTCTATAATACCGGGAATCATATATATCATTTAAAAGATACTATTAAAAAAATCTTTAAAGACTCTATCATCTATGTGAATTGTTATGAAATAAATGAAGTTCTTATCTATATTGGCCAAGTTAAGAATCAGATTAATCTTATGAAGTTAAAGGTGATAAAGGAATTATTCTTACCAGTGAATTTTAAAATAACGACTTATTGGGAGAAACATTTTGGAATAATAGGGGTAGTAGAAACGATGACAATAGGGGAAATTTCAATTTATGAAAAGGAGGAAGCCAAAAATTGAATTCTTATAAGCTTAATCCTAATATAAGAAAGAAGAAACAAGATAGGAGATTCACTAAAAATGAATTACTGGAAATGTCCACTTATAAATTAAAGAATATATGTAGTAGATATAAGATAGTTAAAGCCTATCAAAGTTCTTATAGTAGGGAAGAGTTAGTAGATATTATATTTAAATATCGAGGAGTAGAAAAAGTAAAATTAATAGAAAAATATAAATCCGGTGGTCTTGCGCGATTACAAGATGCATTGGATGAGAATTTAGTTACTAAAGTGCGGGTTGCCGATAAGATAAAGATTCCAGCTAAGATCACGATATATGAAGGGGTTGGGATTACAAAAGAAGATAAGTATAAAGTGGTTATTAAGGGTGAAATAGAAGAGTCTAATGTCTTATTAGTCAATGGGAAGAACTATTTATGTGGTGTCTTCAATCTTAAGAAAGATACAGAAGGTAATTATTATTTAGCAGCAAATAATCATAACTTTAGATTAGAAGAATTTAATAATAAGAACTATAGTCTTTTATTCTTTAAAAAGAATGATTCAAATTACTTATATAAGAGTTATTATGAAGAACGCAAGTTGCCGCCAAAAAATATTGAATACTATAAGGTGCCGATTATTGATTTCGAAGTCAAAGCATTAGAAACTACAAAAGCGGTATTATGTATTGACTTCGGCACATCAAATACAACAGCAGGAGCATATTTAGATAGTAATTATGTTTCAAATCTTTCTAGTAATGACTTGTTAAATGAGAACATTAAATTAAATGAAATAAACTTTGTTAAGTTTCCTCATGTAACTATTAAGAATGAACAGTGGATTAAGATGACGCCAACTATAGTTTATGTATTAAATTGTGAAAATCCCAATAATATTAAGTTCATATTTGGGCATGAAGCAAAAGAGCGGATGAAGAAGAATGACTATACCAGTAATGCTACTGTCTTTCAAGGAATAAAAAGGTGGGTTAATACTTACCAGAAACGCGAAGAAGTCTATGATGAATTTGGAAATATAGCAGAGATAACAAGAGGAGAGGTAGTTAGAGCTTATATTAATTATATTGTTAAGACAGCTGAACACCAGTTCAAATGTAAATTTAAGAACTTACATATTTCTAGTCCAGTAAAGATGAGAAGACAATTTATTAATATGTTCCAAGAAATAGTTGAGGGCTATAATGTAGAAAGTAAGTACTTTTTAGATGAAGGGATATCTGTACTGTATAATACAATAGCTAATCTAATTGAAAAGAGAAACTTTTATGATGGCCAGGAGTACAAAGCATTAGTTATAGATTGTGGAGGTGGAACTACCGATTTATCTTCTTGTAAATTTCAAATAGTTGAGGGGAATATTTCTTATAAAGTAAATATCAAAACCGGTTTTAAAAATGGAGATACAAACTTTGGTGGTAATAATATAACATATCGAATAATGCAGTTCATGAAGATAGTTTTTGCCTACTACTATCAGAGTGAGCAAGAGATTATAGATATAGATGAGTTGATTCCATTTCCGAGTATAGACCTCTTTAGATATGTGGATGAGTTGGGGATAGATAAAATCTATACTAAATTAGAAGAGTACTATCAAAGAGCAGAAACCGTAATTCCAACTAGGTACCAAGAATATGAGAATAAGACCAGTGATGAGTACCAGAAAGTAAAGAATAACTTTTACTTTTTGTGGGAGATAGCTGAAAGAATGAAGAAACAGTTCTTTAAAAAGACAAGCATTTTAAGAAATAAATTTGAGTCAACTGAATTTAATGAAGTAGATAGTGATTTATACGTAACACCATTAGATAAGTGGAGTCTTTCCGTTTATAAGTACGGAGTATTAGAGACAGTAGATAGATTTCCAGATGTCATTTTTAATATTAAAGAGATAACTAAATTGATTAGAGCCGATATTTATGAAATAGTTAGAAAGTTTTTAGATAAGCTTTATGAAAGTGGAGAGTTAATGGATTATTCCATAATTAAGTTAACAGGACAGTCTTGTAAAATAGATATTTTTAAAGAAGCTCTTAAAGAATTTGTTCCAGGGAGAAGTATAGAATTTAAACAGAAGGATAAAGAAGAAGAGTCTCTGTATCTAAAGCTTTCTTGTCTAAGAGGAGTAATAAAATATATGAAAGCAAAGAAACTTGGCGATATTGAGGTACAAATAGAAAGTGAGTCGCCAATTATTCCCTATTCTATAAGTGCAATTACATTTACAGGAGAAGAAAAGACAATTGTCGGAAGTCAGAATCGGATAGACCAAGCTAAAGGCAGTATTTCTAAACCGTTAAGCACAAAAGAAATAAAGTTTTATTTAAAGAATGTGCAGGGCGTATTACAACAAGAGTATATATATGAAAATCATTTTAATGACTATCAAGAGATAGTAGTAGAAGACTTATTACAAGAATATGAAAATAAAATAGTGCAGGAAGAGACAGATAAAATTAAAAATGGAGAAGTAAAGTTCTTTGTATTTACTGATAATGAAAGTTGGGGTTTCTTTATAGTACCAGTTAGCAGAATGGATGATCAATTATATGTAGGAAAGAAAAAGTTCTTTGCATTTGAAGATGATTTATCTAATCTGGACTTCTTTGATGGATTAAAATAGGTGCATTAACTTTTCCCGAATATAGTAGATCAAGCAGGAAGGATGATAACTTGTTTAGTAATCAATTTCCTTATTTTAAAAAAGGTAATATATTAAAAAAGAGCATGCTTGAAAATATTAGAGATTATCCGCGAGATTTTATTAACTTATATTTTCAAGACTATTCTGATGGTATATTAACAGGCTGTAGTTTGGAAGTGAAAGGTAATTATATAAATATTAATAGAGGATTGATTAAATTTAAAGATAGAATGTACATGTTAAATGAAGTTAGCAAGGTGGATTACGAAGATAGCAGTAATGAAATGATTTTAAAAGTTAAATTTTTAGATTCTAAAGAGGAGAATGATTTTGAAATATACGAAAGCAATATATACTTGGATACTGGGCAAAAATTAGAAGAAAGTGAATTTGAACTTGGAAGGTTTAAGTTTAGAAAAGGGGCTCAATTAAGAGATAATTATAATCAATTTACGGATTTTGCTATAGAGTATAATACTATAAATTTAATTAATGTAAAGTATTCCAGTGTTAGTGAACCAAGCATTCATCCTTTAATAAGTAAAATGTTTGCCCATCAAGTATTGGATAATATAGAAGATAGTAGCTTGGATATAAGTTTTGCTATGCAATGTTTAAGTAATAAGGTGGTAAATAGGAAACTGATAATGGCTTATTTAGTTAAAAAGTTGGGTTTAGAAGATAAAGCATATACTAATATGGAAATATATAGGTTTTTAAGAAGGATATTGAAACTGATATCTGGAAATATATCAAATGGAACTCAAGCAAGAAATCGGCCTAATAAAATTATAGTTGATTAGAGGGAGGCTATAAAGATTATTTATGGGGGATTACTATAGTATTTTAGGGGTAAGGAAGAACGCTAATAAATCGACAATAAAGAAAGCATATAGAAAGTTAGCATTAGAGTATCATCCAGATAAGAATCCAGGTGATAGCGAGGCTGAAAGGAAATTTAAGAAGATTGTTAAGGCCTATGAAGTATTAAGTTCTAAGCAGAGCAGAAAAGAATATGATGAGCAGTTAAATCAAGAGTTTAATAAGAGGCAAACTGGAGGTTATTCTCAAAAGCAAGAAAAATATAGGACTAATTTCAATCCTAACGATCTTAATAATGTTGAGCAGAGGTTTAAAGAGTTTTTTGGTTTTGACCCTAAAACTAAAGAGAAGATTAAGAAGAAAAAGAAACAAAAGAAAGATCAAATGAATACTGATGATCTTTTTAATAGATACTTTGGGGCTAATAAATAAAGCATTTAGGAGGGAGTATTAATGAATAAAATCTTTTATATCTTCAAAAGGATACTACCTGTTATCAATATACCTAAACATATTAAACGGTACTACTTGAAATGGAAAATATCAAGGCATAAGGATGAAGATAATGAATCGATTCATTATTTGTTAAAGTTTATTAATCTTGTTATATTGGCAATGATATTAGGGGGAATTATCTATTTAAATATAATTTATAAGGACAGAAGATTAATAGTCGGTAGTATCGTAGCTATAACTGTAGCTGCTATTGGAATATTTGTAAAGAAAAATAAAAAGAGGAACAAAGTTGCGACAGGCTATCAAGAGGTTGAAGCACTAATACTAAAAGATGAGAGTGACCAAATCATAAAAAGATGGAAGATACACAATTCACCATCGCTATTAATTGGAAAAAAGACTAAAGCAAATGAGGTTGATATTGACCTATCAGAGGCTGTATATGCTTCTTTAATTAGTAGGCAACATGCAGTAATGAATAATACGGGTGATAAGTGGTACTTTGAGGATATAGGTTCGTCAAATGGTAGCGGAATTAAAAGAAAACAGAGCAGTGAAAAAATTAAAATAGAGCAAGGAAGACCATATCAAGTTAATGCTGGAGATACTATATATATAGCAAATACGAAGTTATTAGTTAAATAGAATTTAGAGGAGGAAATATCAAAATGAATATGGAGAGGTGTCCAAATGGGCATTTATATAATCCTAGAAAATATAATGAATGTCCTTATTGCGACGAAAAAGTATTAGAAGACAACAAAAATTCTGGAGAAGAAGAGTCTAACAAGAAATCATCTACTGCTTCTAATACTAATCAAAATGGGGCAAAGACTTTAGCCTATTATGATAATCAAGATGGTATCAATCCAGTAGTAGGCTGGATAGTATGTATAGAAGGAGTAGAACGTGGCAAAGATTATAAGATTGTAAGTGAAAAAAACTTTATAGGTCGTTCAGAAGATATGCACATTCATATTGCTGGTGATAATGCAATATCTAGAAGAAATCATGCGGTAATAAGTTATAATCCAAAACAAAGAAATTTCATGTTAATTCCTGGAGCTGAAACTAGTGGGATTATATATATTAATGAAGAAGCAATCTATGCACCAACAGAACTATCGCCTTATGATGTGATAGAGATGGGAGAAAGTAAATTTATATTCATCTCTTTATGTGGTCAGCATTTTGAATGGGGGCTTGAATGACTATATAATTCATCTAATTTTGATTAAAGAAGGAGAAAAGTATGTTATTTAAAAGAATATTTGCATTTCCTAATCTTTTAATCTATCTTAGTATCTTATTAATAGCAAGATATTTAGTAGAGAGTTATTTAAATGACAAACGTTATAAGCCTAAATTATTAATTGGTAATGCTCAAGATAGAGGAAGTAGAAAAGAACAAGAGGACTCATTTTCAACAATAAAGAACGAAAACGGGGTTTTAGCTGTATTAGCAGATGGTATGGGAGGGTTATCGCTTGGGAAGAAGGCAAGTAACCTAGTGGTAAGAACATTCTTGGAGGAGTTTACACGGACTTATAATATTCATCCTATTAAGAAATTCTTAATTAATACTACATATATAAGTAATGCTAAAGTTTTAGAGTTTAGTACTGAACGCAATATAGGGACAACCTTAGTAGCGGTATTAATTAATAATGGTAGACTTTATTGGACTTCGGTTGGAGATAGTTATATATATCTTTATAGAGAAAAAGAACTAAATTTACTTAATGAACAACATACTTTTGCTAAAGAATTAGCTGTTGCTTATGAAGCAGGGGAAATAAGTCAACAAGTAGCTTTAAATCATCCTAAGCGAGACAGGTTGACAAGCTATCTTGGTTACGAGAATTTTTATGAACTTGACTATAGTAATTCTGCAATCGAACTACAGCAAGGGGATAAAGTGATTCTTTGTAGTGATGGGATAAATGATTCTTTATCAGAAAGAGAACTAGAGAAAGTTATATCTAAAAGGGCCCATCCATTAAAAATCTCAGAGGAAATCTTAAAAATAGTGTTAGATAAGAATATTAATAATCAAGATAACGCAACGGTCATCGTATTAGAAAAGACTTAATAAGAGCATTCTAATTGTTAATACTTAGTGTTTTATGAGGAGGAAGAAGAAGTGCGTAAAGACAATAGTGAATTTATAACAGAATTTATTACTAAGTCAGGCAACTTTAAAAAGAATAGAGATTATTTTGCTTATGTTGAGCTTGATGATATGGCATGTTGGGTATTAGCGGATGGATTAGATTCGTCACCAGATATGTTAAGTGCTGAAATAGCAGCTGGAAGCATTCTTAACGACTTTACTGAAAATCCTTCTATGAAGCGGAGGCATATAAAAAAATATATTAAGAATGCTCATCAGGCTTTACTTCATGAAAGTAGACTTATGAAATTGCAGTCTACAGTATTAGTTATTGTTAGTGACTACTCTTCGCTTATTTGGGGAAGTGTAGGGAATGCACGTTTATATCATCTAAGAAATGAAAGGATAAATCGTAAGAGTAAGGACCATAGTATAGCTCAGATGTTAGTAGATGCTGGTGAAGTTGAGGAAAAGAGACTTAATCAGCACCAAGAGAGAAATAATTTAACAGAATATTTAGGAAAAGATGGTACAGTTAAGCCATATGTAAGTAAGAAGCTTAGATTGAAGGATGATGATTTTCTATTGATGTGTACTTCAGGTTTTTGGGAGAATATCAACGACCAAGAATTGGTAAATGGATTAAAAGAAGCAAATGATGCAAAAGAGTTTGTAGAAGGTCTAGAAAGTAAGATATTAAACACGGGTAATGATTTAGATAATTATTCTATTGCTTCTCTTTTTATAAAGAAAGCTTTTCAAGAGGATAAGTCAAGAAAGAAATTATATAAGAAGATAGCTATCTTTTTAATTCCAATTCTCATTTTAGGTAGTGGGTTCTTTATTTATAGCAAGATTAGCAAGCGTAGGTTAGCAAAGACTTTGAAACTAAAAAATATAAAGAAAGCATCTACTAATAATAATGAAGGTGATAGACTATTTAAAGAAGGTAAATATAATAAGGCGTTAATAGAATATAACAAGGCAAGAAATCTGTATAAGAAATCACAACAAAAAGAAAAACTCGTGGTAGTAGATAAGAAGATTAAGGAGACTGGAAGGATTATTGCTGGTAGAAAGTTAGAAGAAGACGGTGATAAAAGTTTTACTACAGGCAATTACCGAGATGCATTATCTAAATATAAGGAAGCTAAATTAAATTATCTAAAAGCAGGTGAATATAATCTATCTCAGATAGAGGATAAATTAACGAAGACCAATGATACTTTAAAGGCTATTAATTATGAAAATGAAGGTGATCTATTCTTTAAGTCTGAAGAGCTACCGGTTGCTATGGATAAATATATGAAGGCATTAAAAATCTATCGTAAAAATGAAATGTCAGCGAGAGAGAAGAAAGTAAAAGCTGACATACAGAAGATTGAAAAATTAATAACAAATAATCAAAGATTCAGTAAAGCTCAAGAGGTTGAGGTGACTGGAGATGAGCTATTTAAATTAAAAGATTTTAAAAATGCAATTCTAAAATATACTGAAGCCAAAATTATCTATTCAGAATTAGGTATGACAGAAGAAGTTAATAGTATTAAGAAAAAGTTAAGAAATATCGATGTTTTAAAAGCAGCTACAAAAGCAAAGGAGTATGAAACAAAAGCAGATAGATATTTAGAGAAAAAGGAGTATAGTGATGCGTTAGCCAATTATAAGGATGCTTATAAGATATTCAATACAATTGGTAAAGAGGGAAGTAGCACAAGGGTTGAAGAGAAGATTGATAAAAGTGAAAGACTTATTAAAGCTAAAGAATTATTAGCAGAAGGTGATGCGTTATTTAAAGTTAAAGATTTTAAAAATGCAAATTTAAAGTATATGAAAGCTGAATTAATTTACTTGAATTTTGGCCTAACAGATAAGGTCAAGACAATTAAAAAGAAGATAAATAATGTAAGGGATGCTGAGTCATATTTAAAGGCAAAAGATTATGAAAGATTAGCAGATATGCAGTTAGAAAGTAAGAAGTATGAAAAAGCATTATATAATTATGGACAAGCCAATAAGATATATTCTGAAATTAACAAATCTGAGGCTAGTGAAAGAATACAAAAGAAGATCAAAAAGACAAAAGAAGCCAAAGATAAATTTTTATTCTTCTTTTAGGAGAGTGGGATCTTAACAATGCAGGAAGCATGCCAAGAGACAGATTATATTTATCTGCCAGAAGGAACAATTTTAAAGAATAATTACCGTATTAAGGATAATTTAGTGACTAGAAGTAATTTTTCAATAGTATATTTAGCTGAAAGAATTGATACTAGTGAAGAGGTGGTCATTAAAGAGTTCTTTCCTAAAAATTTAGCTTTGCGTGATCTAGATGCAAAAAGTGTAGTCTGTAAGAATAATCTTTTTAAAGATAAATTTAAAGAAGAATGTAACTCTTTTTCAAAAGAAGCAAAGTTAATGATAGAATTAGAGAATAAATACGTAGCTAAGTGTTATGATTATTTTAAAGAGAATAATACTTCCTATATAGTGATAAAGTATTATCAAGGCAAGACATTGGGTAATTATTTAAATGAAAATAATCTTAATTTTAAAGATTTTTTAAGAGGAATATACTTACCTTTATTAGATGCAGTTAATAATATTCATAAAGAAGGTTATATTCATCGTGATATCAAACCTAGTAATATAATAATTTATAATAAGCAGCCTATCATAATAGATTTTGGCTCAGTAATAGATTATAAGAAGGATTTTCAGAAAAAAGTTCTTTTAACTCCAGGGTTTTCACCAATTGAACTTTATTCTGAAAAGACCAGACAAGGTTGTTATTCCGATATTTATAGTTTAGCAGCTATTCTTTATTACTATTTCACTCAAAAGATACCTAGAGAGGCTGTAGATAGAATAATTGAAGATAAGATAAAAGAGGTAAATGAATTAAACCAAGAAGTTTCTAGTTATTTAAATAGAGTTATAATGAGGAACTTATCTTTAAATTATAAAGATAGAGATCAAAAGGTGTGGTCCTTGCAATTGAAATTATGGAAGGAATATATAAAAATTGAAATAAAAGATAGTATTTTGAAACTATTTAATGGTTTAACTCTGGATAGTTCCAATTAATTGCTATAATATTCTATTAAAAATGTGAAAGAGTTGAAATTTAACCGTAGTGTGTTATAATTATGAGCAGTATTAATGTTGATTATACTGTTCATTTTTTATATTAAGTGGGTTTTCATCTTTTGGGTTAGAGAATTGTGAATTAAAGAGATGTACATACTAAATATAAATATACTATAATATGGTCTGTTGGTTTAAGGTTCTAGGAGTTAAAGTTTCTGTTTTTAGTAAGGGGGGAAGAAAATGTTTAAAGATTGGTTTGGTAGTAAATCAAAGTATGTAACTGTTAAACGGCAAAAAGAGAAATCAAAAGAGAAGAAGAAAAAGAAAGGTAAGGGTAAAGGTAAGATAACAGATGAACTGTGGACTAAGTGTAAGAATTGTGGAGAGATTATTTTTAATAAGAAACTGGCACAAAATTTAAAAGTCTGTTTAGAGTGTGAATATCATTTTCGGCTTAATTCACAAGAGAGGCTTAACTTATTAATTGATGAGGATAGTTTTACTGAATTTGGAGAAGAATTAGAGACTGTTAATCCGTTAGAATTTCCTAAATACGAAAGTAAGTTAAAGAAATATCAAGAAAAGACGGGATTGGATGAGGCTGTAGTTACTGGTGAGGGTCAGATTGGAGGACATAGAGTAGCTATTGCTGTAATTGATGCTAACTTCTTAATGGGAAGTATGAATTCAGTTGTTGGTGAGAAAGTTACACGAGTGATTGAAACCGCTTTAAATGAAGAGCTGCCTTTAATCATTATTTCTGGTGGTGGAGGTGGTGCTCGGATGTATGAGGGAATGTTATCGTTAATGCAGATGGCTAAAACTAGTGCTGCTTTAGCTAAATTAGATGATGCTGGACAGTTATTCATTTCAGTTTTGACTGATCCTACATATGGTGGTATTTCAGCAAGTTTTGCATCTTTAGGTGATATTATTATTGCTGAAAAAGAAGCAAAGATTGGGTTTGCTGGTCCGCGAGTTATAAAGCAAACAATTAATAAAGATTTACCATCAGGGTTTCAAACTTCTGAATTTCAATTAGAACATGGTATGGTAGATAAAGTAGTGGGTAGAAAAGAGATGAAGGATGTTTTAGTAAGAATTTTAGATATACATAGCTTGCGAGGTGAAGTTAATGCCTAAAGATCATTTAGAATTTGAAAAGCCTTTAATAGAATTAGAAGATAAGATTAAGGAATTGAAGCAGTTTATGCAAGAAAAAGATATAGATTTGACTGATGAGATTGAAAGACTTAAAGAGAAGTCGGAACGTGTTAAGCAGGAAGTATATTCTGAGTTAGAGCCTTGGCAAATTTTAAAGTTAGCACGTCATGCAGAACGTCCGACTACATTAGATTATATTAATTTAATCTGTGATGACTTTATTGAATTGCATGGAGATAGGAATTATGGAGATGATCGAGCCTTAATTGGTGGTATAGGTAAGATAGGAGACCAACCTTTGACTATAGTTGGTCATCAGAAAGGGAAAAGTACTAAAGATAATATTAACCGTAACTTTGGTATGGCTCACCCGGAAGGTTATCGTAAAGCTTTAAGATTAATGAAACAGGCTGAGAAATTTAATCGTCCTATTTTAGCTTTAATTAATACGCCAGGTGCTTATCCAGGTATTGAGGCCGAAGAACGAGGGCAAGCAGAAGCAATTGCTAAAAATATGATGGAAATGGCGAGATTAAAGGTGCCAATAATTATTATTGTAACTGGAGAAGGAGGTAGTGGTGGTGCTTTAGGTATTGGTGTCGGTGACAAAATTATGATGCTAGAGTATACGTATTATTCAGTATGTTCGCCAGAAGCATGTGCTGCTATTCTTTGGAAAGATGCTAGCGAAGCAAAGACAGCAGCAGAAGCGCTAAAATTAACTGCTAAAGACCTTTTAGAATTAGGTATTGTAGATGAAATTATTAATGAACCATTAGGAGGGGCCCATAAAGCATTTAAAGAAAGTGCCGAACTACTCAAAGAAGCTATTCTTACTAATTTACAAGAAATTCAGTCTTTCTCTATTTCAGAAATGTTAGAAAAAAGATATGATAAGTTTCGGCAAATAGGGGAATATATAGAACATAGCAGGATAGAAGTCAATGATGAGCAACAAGATGAAGTAGTTAATGAATAGTAATTAAATAAGGAGGTAGTGTTTGGTGAAGAAGATTGGTGTTTTAACTAGTGGGGGCGATGCTCCTGGGATGAATGCTGCCGTTAGGGCAGTAGTTAGAAAAGCAATCTATGAAGGATTAGAAGTAATCGGAATTAGAAGGGGTTACGCAGGGGTTATTGATAGTGATTTCGAAGTTATGAATCGAGGTTCTGTTGCTGATATTATCCATCGCGGAGGTACTATACTACATTCAGCACGTTGTGAAGAATTTAGAACCAAAGAAGGACGAAGGGAAGCCATTGAACAGTTAAAATATGGCGGGATTGAGGGTTTAGTTGTAATCGGTGGTGATGGTTCTTTTACCGGAGCAAAGCTGCTTAGTGATGAATCAGATATTAAGGTGATAGGTGTTCCAGGGACAATTGATAATGATATCGCTTGTACTGATTATTCTATTGGTTATGATACAGCTATGAATACAATTTTGGATGCTATTAATAAAATAAGAGATACAGCCACTTCTCATGAAAGAACTTTTGTAGTAGAGACGATGGGTAGACATTCTGGTTTCCTAACGCTAATGTCAGGGTTAGCCGGTGGGGCAGAATCAATCTTGATTCCTGAAGTTGAATTTGATATTGAAAGTATTTGTGAAAAATTAAAACATGGTTATAACCGTGGTAAATTACATAGTATTATATTAGTGGCAGAAGGTATTAGCGATGATTTTAAAACTGACCGTGATTTGAATGAAAGTAAAGCATTTGCTCTTGGTGAAGAGATTAGTGAGCGAACTGGTTTTGAAACTAGGGTTACAGTTTTAGGGCATCTGCAACGAGGTGGAGCTCCTACTGCACAGGATAGAATTATGGCTAGTCGTTTAGGAGCAGCTGCAGTTGACATGCTAATTAAGGAAGAGACGAATAAGATGGTAGGAATGGTTCATAATCAAGTACAGAGTTTTCCAATAGAAGAAGCTTTAGAAGGAAGCAAAGAAGTAGATGAAGGAATTTATGAATTAGCACATATACTATCATTATAGCAAATTAACAATCTTTTACCAGAGGAGGGTTTTAGATGAGAAGAACAAAAATTGTGTGTACTATTGGGCCTGCCAGTGATGATAGAGAGATTCTTAGTAAATTAATTGATGCTGGGATGAATGTAGCTCGTATGAATTTTTCACATGGGAACCATGAAGAGCATGGGGTTAGAATGGAAAATGTACGTCAATTAGCTGCTAAAAAAGATAAACCAGTTGCTGTATTATTAGATACTAAAGGACCAGAGGTTAGAACAGGGATGTTGAAGAATGATGAGAAGGTAAGATTGAAAAAAGGGCAAAAATTTGTCTTGACTACGGAAGATATTGAAGGAGATAATAAAAAGACTTCTATTACTTATAAAGGATTACCTCAGGATGTGGAACCTGGAGGTGTGATCTTAATTGATGATGGTTTAATTGAATTGAAGATAGATAAACTTGACGAAACTAAAGTAGAGTGTACGGTAGTTAATGGTGGTGAATTAGGTTCTCGTAAAGGAGTTAATTTACCTGGGGTATCGGTTAATCTACCAGCAATTACAGAGAAGGATGTAGCAGATATTAGGTTTGGTATTGAGCAGGATGTAGACTTCATTGCTGCTTCTTTTATTAGAAAGGCAGCGGATGTATTAGAAATTAAGCGAATCTTAGAGGAAGAGAACGCTAATATTAAGATTATTTCTAAGATTGAAAATGAAGAAGGTGTAGAGAATATTGATGAAATTATAGAAGTCTCTGATGGTATTATGGTTGCCCGAGGTGACTTAGGAGTTGAAATCCCGACAGAAAAGGTACCAACTGCTCAAAAGATGATGATTAGTAAATGTAATGAAGCAGGTAAGCCGGTTATTACTGCTACTCAGATGTTGGATTCAATGATTCGTAATCCACGTCCTACTAGAGCGGAGGCTAGTGATGTAGCAAATGCGATCTTTGATGGTACTGATGCCACTATGTTATCTGGAGAGACTGCTGCTGGCGATTATCCGGTTGAATCAGTACAGACTATGGCTAAGATTGCTGAAGAGATCGAAGAATCACAGCGATATAAAGAGCAGATGGCTCATAAGAATATGGTTCCACCAAGAACAGTAACAGACTCAATAAGTTATTCAACATGTGAGACAGCTCAAGACTTAGGGGCAGCAGCAATTATTACTTCTACTCGTTCCGGTCATACTGCGAGAATGGTTTCTAAGTATCGACCTTATTCACCGATTGTAGCAACTACTCCGAATCGAAAAGTATTTAATCAACTGATTCTTTCCTGGGGAGTTAAACCGGTCTTAGTAGAAAACACTAATTCTACTGATGATATGTTAGATGCTTCAGTAGCAGGAGCTTTAGAATCAGGATATGTTGATACTGGAGACCTAGTAGTAGTCACTGCTGGCACACCAGCAGGGGTTCCAGGAACCACTAACTTACTTAAAGTACATATTGTTGGCAAAGCTGTTCTTCGCGGTGCTGGAATTGGAAAGCAAGCAGCAAGTGGGTGCGTTTGTGTAGCTAAGACAGCTAGTGAAGCTAATAAGAAGATGCGTGAAGGTGATGTGTTAGTCACTTATGGGACAGATAAAGACTTTGTGCCAGCTATGGAGAAGGCAGTGGCAGTAATTACCGAAGAGCCAGGTTTAACTTCACATGCTGCGATTGTTGGATTAAATTTAGGAATTCCAGTAGTAGTAGGTGCTTCTAATGTGGTTGATGCTTTAAAAGACGGGGATATAGTAACAGTCGATAGTGTGCGAGGTTTAGTCTATAAAGGAGAAGCAAATGTATTATAGAAAGTTCAAGGAAGAAATTAAATAATTAGTTAAAGCACATAGCATATATGCTATGTGCTTTTTAGCAAATGAAGTTTATTTTGACAATAATAATTACTTATGTTAAAATTTAATTTAAGTTAATGATAAGAGGAGTTGAGAAGCAAAATGGAATTTACAAAGATGCACGGACTAGGTAATGATTTTGTTCTAGTCAATTGTTTTGCCGAAGACATTGATAATGCGAATCAATTAGCTGAAGAGATCTGTGACCGACATTTTGGAGTAGGGGCTGATGGGTTAGTTTTAGTCTTGCCTGCTCAAATTGAAGAAGCAGATTTTAGAATGAGAATCTTTAATCCAGATGGTAGTGAACCAGAGATGTGCGGAAACGCTATTCGGTGCTTTGGAAAATATCTTTATGAAAAACAGCTAACTGATAAGACGAAGATTAAAGTAGAAACTTTAGCTGGGATTATTATTCCAGAATTAATAATTGAAGATGGTGATGTGCAGGCTGTTAAGGTTGACATGGGTGAACCGCGTTTACATAGTTCTGAGATTCCTATCGAAGGAGTAGATAAGGAAGAGGTAGTTAAAGAGAAACTAGATGTTGATGGTGAAGAGTACGAAATAACTACCGTTTCCATGGGTAATCCGCATTGTGTCGTCTTTGTTGATGATGCTGAGGAATTCCCAGTAACTGAAGTTGGACCGAAAGTTGAAGAACATCCTCGTTTTCCAGAGAAAACGAATGTAGAATTTATAGAAGTAATTAACTCTAGTGAAATTAAGATGCGTGTTTGGGAACGGGGAGCAGGAGTTACATTGGCATGTGGAACCGGTGCTTGTGGTTCTACAGTAGCTTCGATTTTAAATGAATTAACTGGTAGAAAAGTAGAGGTTCATTTACTAGGTGGCGATTTGACGATAGAGTGGAATGAAGAGAATAATCACATCTATATGACTGGACCTGCTGAAGAAGTATTTGTAGGAGAATGGATAGTTTAACTAACAGGTTAAGTTTAAGGCTAAGGAATGAATAGTTGATAGTGAAGCCCAATAAAAAGTTTACTAATTAAAAGCAGAGTCTATCGTAGGCTTGCGACCAGCTTTGAAGTTTAAGCTGGGCGAGACAGTTAAGGCCAGAAAAAAGTTTCCGAATTAGAAGTAGAGTTTACCATAGGCTGGGGGAGATAGTTAACAGTTGAAACATTTATGAAATTTATTTATTTTAATATTAAAGAATATAAGGAGGCAGTGAGTATGTCAGAAGAGAGTTATATTCAACAGTTATTTGCTGAGAGAATTGGTGGGGAGAATTTTGGAAAAGAGGATGTAATCTATAAATTTGAAAAGATTAAAAGAGCAAAAGCTGCAGCTAAGGAGGCTCATCCTGATGTAGAGCTAATAGATATGGGGGTTGGTGAGCCGGATTGGATGGCTGACGAAGGAGTTATTGAAACTCTATACGAAGAAGCACAGAAGTGGGAGAATAGAGGTTACTCTGATAATGGAATCTTTGAGTTTAAAGAAGCAGCAGCTGAGTATATGGAAGAAGTATTTGGAGTAGAAAGATTAAATCCAGAAACAGAAATTAATCATTCTATCGGTTCTAAGCCAGCTTTGGCTATGTTACCATCTGCTTTTATTAATCCTGATGATATTACGATTATGACTACTCCTGGTTATCCAGTAATGGGTACTCATACTGAATGGTTAGGCGGGGAAGTAGTTAATTTACCATTATTAAAAGAGAATAACTTCTTACCTGATTTAGATAGTCTTACAGAAGATCAAAAAGAACGAGCTAAATTACTTTATTTGAATTATCCTAATAATCCAACAGGAGCAGTGGCTACTAAGGAGTTTTTAAAAGAAGTAGTTGAATTTGCTAAAGAGAATGATATTGTAGTTATTTATGATGCTGCGTATGCTGGATTAACTTTTGATGGTTATGAGCCGTTGTCATTCTTATCTATTCCTGGTGCAAAAGAAGTGGGAATAGAGATTCAATCGTTATCTAAAGCTTTTAATATGACTGGTTGGAGAATGGCTTTTGTAGCTGGAAATCCATTAGTAGTTAATGCTTTTGCAACTGTTAAAGATAATAATGATTCTGGTCAGTTTAAAGCAGTTCAACATGCAGCTGCTTATGCGCTGAGACACCCTGAAATTACAGAAGAGACGGCAGAAAAGTATTCTCGTAAGCATGATTTGTTAGTAGAAGCTTTGCAGGAATTAGGCTTTGATGCTGCAAAGCCGAAAGGTTCATTTTACCTTTATGTTCCCATTCCTAAGGGAGTTAAAGGTGGACCTGAATTTGAGAATGCTGAAGACTTTTCACAATATCTGATAAAAGAACATTTGATTTCTACTGTACCATGGGATGATGCTGGATCTTTTGTTAGATTCTCGGTGACATTTGTAGCAGACGGTGTAGAAGAAGAGAAACGTGTTATTGAAGAAATTAAAGATAGATTATCACGAGATGAATTTGTATTTTAATTAAATTTGATTTTTAAAAGGTTCTAAGAATTAATTCTTAGAACCTTTTTTCTTTTCTATATGAAGGAAATTAATGTATCTCGTAGAAATATAATATAATGATAATATAATATATCTTAAAATTCATAAAAGAGGGGGGGAGCAAGGTTGAAAGTTCCAAAATCAATTGAGGAATTGCCTACAAAAGAACTAAAGGAACTTTTAGAGGAAAAGAAGAATATGTATAAGGATACGGAAGATGAAATGAAGTTTGTACTAAGTCAGACTGGAATTCACCTGCCTGGTAATACCAAGGAGAAGTATAATAGAGAGTTAAAAAGTATTCAAGAAGAGATTGATGAGATTAAAGAAGAGTTAGAGAGAAGAGGATAAAGAAAGGTTTTAATAAGCCAGTCTGCTTTGTTAAAAGTAGACTGGCTTTCTTTTTTATATCTTAATCAAAATTAAAAAAATTGTACACAATTTTAATAGTTGCTGCATTATAATATAAAAAGGTAGTTTATTTAAAGAGAGGGGGAGAGTATATGTCTGAACTTAATGTAAATACTATTATTTCCATTTTGGGAATATTATCTACAGTAATAATTGTTTTAGTTAAGATTAAGCCTGGTTTAGATGATTACTTTCGTAAAGGAACACCTATTTTGGCTGAAATAGATGATATAATAGATGCTATATTATTTCAGTTTCCAAAGAATGATAACTTAAATACTATTAATGATATATTAGATAAAATATTATCTGAATTAAAGCAAGCGGGATATGAAATAGATGATAAGAGTAAGAAAAAAATAGAGAATAGATTAAAAGCTCAGTTGAAGAGAGAAGGATTTAAGTTAGATTTAGATCCTAAATCTGGAGAGTATATGATTAGATATGATAAGAACTTTTAAATTGCATACTTAATTGAGTATGAAGATTCAGCTTCATTATTATTGGAGCTGGATTTTTGTTGTTAGAATAAATAGTGGAATTTAATTTGACATTAACAAAAATAAATTATATAATTTTTACAACCCCTCAGGGAGGGGGTTAAAAATAGGAGGTGTTTTTAATGAAATTTCAAAATCATCGTAAAAAGATTCAGTATATAGGTACGGTAGTGATGTTTTCTTTGGTATTTGGTCTATTTAATCATAAACTTGGTTTAGTATTCTTAGCAATTCCATTTATAGCAGTCTTGCTATCTAATGTTTTAGGAAGGTTTTGGTGTGGTTGGTTCTGTCCGAGAGGATCATTTTTAAATACAGTTATTAGCAAGATATCTAGACACAAAAAAATCCCTAAATTTTTGAAGTCAACTACTTTTAAAGTCATTATGGCTACAATTTTATTAGGGATGTTCACTTTGGCATTATTAGGTTATAATCCTTTAATTCAAGATGAATCTCCTTTAGTTAGGGCAGGAGCTTTCATGATCTTTGTCTGTATTGTAACTACTTTGTTAATTGCTATTCCTTTAGGTATTATTTATAAGCCTAGGACTTGGTGCTCATTCTGTCCAGTTGGTTGGTTACAATCTGCTTTTAGTAAGGATCGGATCTTGAATGTAGAAATCAAGGACTGTAAAGAGTGTGGTATTTGTGCTAAGGAATGTCCAATTGATATTCCAGAAGATTATATTGGAGAGGAAGATATAATTGATGATGCTGACTGTTTAAATTGTATGGTTTGTGTAGATGCTTGTCCATTTGATATTTCCAATCCGACAATTAAATAACTTATAGTAGTTATAATAGATTATTTTAAGTTAAGTCTTTCTTTTAATTATAAGGTGTGTGGATATTTATATTTAAATCAAGCTTTCTAAGTGTGGGGGAGCTTGATTTTTTTATTTTATAATAAATTAACGCATAGTGAAATTATGATGCAACATATGAAACTGTTTAACATAGTAATAGTATAAAGATGTAAAAGAGGTGAAATTATATGTGTGGAATTGCTGGTTGGGTAGATTGGAATATTGATTTGACTCAACAGAAAGAGACTGTTAGAAAAATGGGGAAAGTATTGAATAGGCGAGGACCTGATGAAAGAGGAGAATGGTTTTCTAAAAATGTAGGTTTAGCGCATAGGAGATTGATTGTAATTGATCCTGAAGGTGGAAAACAGCCAATGGTTAGATTATATCAGGGTAATACATATGTCATGGTATATAATGGTGAACTATATAATACTCAAGAATTACGAGTTAGATTAAAGAATCGAGGTTACAATTTTCAGAGTCATTCAGATACAGAAGCATTATTAATTTCTTATATTGAATGGGGAGAAGAGTGTGTTAAGTATTTAAATGGTATCTTTGCTTTTGGTATTTGGGACGTTGCTAGAGAAAGATTATACTTAGCACGGGACCGTATTGGGGTTAAACCTCTTTTCTATACTCAATTTGAAGGTAGCTTTCTATTTGGCTCAGAATTAAAAGCGCTCTTAGCACATCCACAGGTGAAGTCGGAGATAGATAAGGAAGGCTTAGCTGAGATATTAGTAATGGGTCCTGGAAGAACACCAGGACATGGAGTCTTTAAAGGGGTTAAGGAATTGAAACCAGGCTATTATCTTACTTATGACCAAGGAGGGTTGCATGAATGCAAATATTGGTTCTTAGAAAGTAAACCACATGAAGATGATTTAGAAGATACTATTAAAAAAGTAAGAGAACTATTTGTAGACACAGTTAAACGGCAATTAATTTCGGATGTTCCTATTTGTACTTTGTTATCAGGTGGATTAGACTCTAGCGCTATTACGTCAGTTGCTAGTGAAGGGTTGCAGGAAGCTGGAAAAGGGCAGTTACATACTTATTCTGTAAGTTATGAAGGCAATGATGAGTATTTTGAAGCTAATGAATTTCAGCCTGATGCTGATGATAAGTGGATTAGATTAGTTTCTGATTATGCTGATACTGAGCATCATAATGTTGTTTTATCTAATTTAAAATTAGCAGAATGTTTAAGAGAAGGAGTTTATGCAAGAGATTTACCTGGTATGGCAGATATAGATGTTTCGTTGTATCTATTTTGCCGTGAGATTGAAAGGGACTTTACGGTTGCTGTGTCGGGAGAATGTGCTGATGAAATATTTGGTGGATATCCATGGTATCATTGTGAAGACGCTTTAAATGCTGATACATTTCCGTGGTCTAGAAGGATAGATAGCAGGACACAAATCTTTAAGAAAGAGATAGTTGATCGCATTAAACCTAAAGAATATTTGCACCAACGTTATCAAGAGGCTTTAGATGAAGTTCCTCGTTTAGCAGGAGAGGATGCTAAGAATGCTAGAATGCGAGAAATGTTTTACTTAAATTTAACACGATGGATGCCGGTCTTACTTGACCGTAAGGATAGAATGAGTATGTATACTAGTTTAGAGGTAAGGGTCCCTTTCTGTGACCATCGCTTAGTGGAATATGTTTGGAATATTCCTTGGGAAATGAAGAATTATGGAGGAATGAGAAAAGGGATCTTGCGGGCTGCCTTAAAAGGGATATTGCCAGAAGGGGTTAGGAAGAGACCGAAGAATCCTTATCCTAAAACTTTTAATCCAGATTACTTTAATGCTACTAGAGATTTACTGAGAGAAATCTTAAATGATTCTAACGCACCGTTATTAGAGTTAATCGATGAAGCAGTAGTGCGACAACTAGTAGAAAGAGACCATGATTCTGATTTGCCATGGTTTGGACAATTAATGAGAATACCACAACTGTTTGCTTATTTAATTCAGTTAAATATTTGGCTAGAAGAATATGATGTTACAATTTGTTAGGAGTTTGACCTTTTGAGAGCCGAGCCTTCTTAGGTTCGGTTTTTTTGATTAATATATTCGATTATATGTGAGGGTTAGCGGTTATTAGAATAAATTTTCGAAAACCACTTGACAAGACTGCACATTTTCTTTATACTTAACGTATAGTTAACATAAAGCTAACATTAAAAATATTGGAGGGATAATTATGAGTATTTTATCTAAAGAAGATGTTTTGCAAAAGGCGGAAGAGATGGATGTTAAGTTTGTTAGACTACAGTTTACAGATGTTTTAGGGATTACTAAGAATGTGGCTATTACAGTAGAGCAGTTAGAGGAGGCATTAGATGGCAAGATAATGTTTGATGGATCTTCGATCGAAGGCTTTACTAGAATTCAAGAGTCGGATATGTATTTAAAACCAGATTATGACACCTTTGCGATTTTTCCATGGCGACCACAAGAAGGGGCGGTGGCGCGATTAATATGTGATGTTTATACTCCTGAAGGAGAGCCGTTCTCTGGTGGGCCAAGAAATGTGTTGAAAAAGGTGATTCAGGAAGCTGAAGAAATGGGTTATGAGATGTATGCTGGACCTGAGCCGGAATTCTTCTTGTTTGAAACTGATGAAGATGGAGAAGCGACAACTAAGACTATGGATAACGGTGGTTATTTTGATTTATCACCAGTAGACTTAGGACAGAATGCTAGACGTGATATCAATTTAGCTTTAGAAAAAATGGGCTTTGAGGTAGAGGCTTCACACCATGAGGTTGCGCCTGGTCAGCACGAGATTGATTTTAAATATGCTGATGCATTACAGACAGCTGATAATGTAGCGACGTTTAAGTTTGTCACGAAAGCAATTGCTAATGGGCATGGCTTACATGCAACATTTATGCCGAAACCGATATTTGGAGAGAATGGGTCGGGGATGCATGTTCACCAGTCGTTATTTAAAGATGGAGAGAATGCTTTTTATGATCCGGAGGATGAGCGAGATTTAAGTAAGACGGCTTATCATTATATTGGTGGTATATTGAAGCATGCTAAAGCTGTTGCTGCAGTTACTAATCCAACTGTTAATTCTTACAAAAGATTAGTTCCAGGTTATGAAGCGCCGGTTTATATTGCTTGGTCGGCAGCTAATAGAAGTGCTTTAGTTAGAATTCCTTCTTCTAGAGGAGTGGGGACTAGAATTGAGCTTAGGAACCCTGATCCATCTTCGAATCCTTATTTGGCTATGGCAGTAATGTTAAAAGCTGGTTTAGATGGTATTAAGAATGAAATAGAGCCAGGGGAAGAAGTTTTAGATAATATTTATAGTATGACTGAATCTGAAAAGCAAGATGCGGGCATTGAAAGTTTACCTGGTAATTTGATAGAGGCTGTAAAAGAACTCCGGGAAGATGAAGTGATTAAATCTGCTTTAGGAGGGCATGTTTATAAGCACTTTGTTAAAGCGAAGCAGATTGAATGGGATATATATAAGATGCAAGTTCATCAGTGGGAATTAGATCAATATTTAAATACTTATTAAACTGGGGGTTATTATGTTAAATAGGAATTATGATGAGATTACAGAGGGGTTAATTAAGTGGATTGAAGAGAAAGTGACAGAAGCAGGCTGTGATGGAGTTGTAGTTGGGATGTCTGGTGGTATCGATTCTTCTGTGACAGCAGCTTTATGTAAAAGAGCTTTTCCTGAAAAGACCCTAGGTTTGATTATGCCTTGTGAAAGTAACCATCAAGACAAAGAAGATGCTAAATTGATAGCAGAGAAATTTGGTATAGAATATAAAGTCTTTGGTTTGGAAGATGCTTTTTATTCTTTGTTAGAGATAATGGGAGAAGAATCAAATGATCAGAACTTGGCTGTGGCTAACATTAAGCCTAGGTTGAGAATGGTTACTCTTTATTATTACGCCAATTTAAGAAATAGTCTAGTGATAGGTACTGATAATCGGAGTGAACTGAAACTAGGTTATTTTACTAAGTATGGTGATGGAGGAATTGACTTAGCTCCTTTAGGTGGCTTAGTTAAAACAGAAGTTAGAGAAATTGCTGAAGTGTTAGATGTTCCTGAAAGGATTATTAACAAGGTTCCTTCGGCTGGTTTGTGGGAAGGTCAAACTGACGAAGAAGAGCTGGGGATAAGTTATGAAGAAATTGATAGATATATTTTAACTGGTGAAGCAAGTGATGAAGTGAAAAAAGTAGTAGATGATTTAGAAGAGAAAAATAAACATAAAGTTCAATTACCTGATATTTTTCAAATTGATTAAGGTCATTGAGTGATTATTTGTGAATGTTACAATAACTATGATAAGCCTAAGGGTGTTAACTCTTAGGCTTATTTATTTGGTATTATTTTATTATTTGGCTCAATTCATGTTAGGTTATTGTTATTTTTATAAAAAACTAATAAAATCCTTGACAAAAGCAGATAAAACTCTTATAATTAACGTATACTTAACATATACCTAACATCAAATGAAGTTATTTAGTTTTCTAAATGGCTTTTTTATGAAAAGGAAGGGGAAATAAAGTTATTTGATGTTAGGTTTGTTGTTGGGACTTATAAGATTTGATAATAGGTATTAAAATTAAAAGAGGTGTGGTAAAAATGAGAAGGAGTTTATTAGTTGGTTTGGTGACTTTAGGAGTGTTGATTTTTTCTTCGGCAACGATTTTTGCGGCAGAAACTACTGCGGCAAGTAATGCAATAGCGATTGATACGATTTGGACTTTATTAGCAGCAATTTTAGTATTCTTTATGCAAGCTGGTTTTGCTATGGTTGAATCGGGATTTACTAGAGCTAAGAATGCTGGAAATATCATTATGAAGAACTTGATGGACTTTTCGGTTGGCTCCTTGATCTATTGGGCTTTTGGTTTCGCATTGATGTTTGGTGCTGGAAATGAGTTTGTTGGTATGGAAGGCTTCTTTTTAAATAGTAATTTCGAAAATTTAGGCTTGAGTATCCCGGTAAGTGCATTTTGGATCTTCCAAGCTGTTTTCGCAGCAACTGCGGCAACAATTGTTTCTGGAGCGATGGCGGAAAGAACAAAATATAGTGGGTATTTGGTTTATAGTATTGTGATCACAGGGATTATTTATCCGGTTGTTGGTCATTGGATATGGGGCGGCGGCTGGTTATCGAATATGGTTGATTTTGCTGGTTCAACAGTTGTTCATTCGGTAGGTGGTTGGGCTGCTTTGGCAGGAGCTATGGTTTTAGGTCCACGAATTGGTAAGTATAATGAGGATGGCTCCGCTAATGCGATGCCAGGTCATAACTTGTTAATGGCTTCTTTAGGTGTCTTTATTTTATGGTTTGGTTGGTTTGGTTTTAACGCTGGTAGTACTGTAGCGGGGACTGATTTAAGTATTGCTTCTATTGCAGTGACGACTAATTTGGCCGCTGCTGCTGGAGCTACATTGGCTATGGTGACTAGTTGGGTTAAGTATGGTAAGGCTGATGTTAGTATGACGTTGAACGGGGCATTAGCTGGTTTGGTAGGGATTACTGCTGGAACTGCTGCAGTTGATAACTATGGAGCGGTAACTATTGGTGCTTTAGCTGGAATATTGATAGTTTTTGCGGTTGAATTTATTGATAAATTACGTGTAGATGATCCGGTTGGAGCAGTGGCGGTTCATGGTGTTTGTGGGGCTTTTGGTACATTGATGGTTGGCTTACTTGCTGTAGATGGTGGTCTTTTCTATGGTGGAGGTGCTGAGTTATTATTGATTCAAGCTAAAGGTGTAGTTAGTGTGTTTATTTGGACTTTCGGTATGGCGTATGTTTTATTTAAAGCGATTGATGCGGTGATTGGCTTGAGGGTTGCTCGTGAAGAAGAATTAGAAGGGTTAGATATAACGGAGCATGGTTCGGTTTCTTATCCTGATTTTGTTCCATTGCACTGGAAGAGTATACCGGTTAGTAAAGAAGAGTAGTAGGAATTAATTTGTTAGTATTAGTGTAGGTCTAAATCATGGAGTCGAAAGATTGGGGTTAAGACTAAGGTTAAGACTAAGGTTAAGACTAAGGTTAAGACTAAGGTTAAGACTAAGGTTAAGACTAAGGTTAAGGCTAAGGCTAAGGCTAAGGTTAAGGTTAAGATTAAGGTTAAGATTAAGGCTAAGGTTAAGATTAAGGCTAAGGTTGAGACTAAGGCTAAGGTTGAGATTAAGGAGTAATGCAATTGATAGAAAATAGATAATAGTTAGAAGTTTATATCGTAAAGATGAGGAGTGATAATAATGAAGAAAGTCGAGTGTATTATAAGGCCGACACGTTTAGAGGAATTAGTGGTGGCTGTAGAAAAAATAGGAGTTAATGGTATGAATATTACTCAAATTGCGGGTTATGGTAATCAAAAAGGGGCTAAAAAGTTCTATCGTGGAGTAGAGTATGAAGTAAAATTGAAAGAAAAATTAAAGATAGAGATTGTGGTTGAGGATGAAAAAACGGATCTTGTAGTAAACGAGATTATTGATGCGGTTCGAACAGACAATGTAGGTGATGGAAAGATATTTATTTATCCTATTGAAGAGGTTGTCAGGATCCGAACAGGAGAGACAGGTGAAGAGGCGATTTAAATTAACCCCCAGGAATTTTATTCCTGGGGGTTAATTTTATAAACCATTTGTATTTTATATCATTTATTGTATTGTTTTCATAATGTAAAATAGACTTGCAACTCCTGAAAAT
>Ga0247721_100161_pt1 | contig 29261 bp, 25 predicted proteins | sample MSEWel2017_08_16_FD_189089 | JGI IMG/M metagenome (GOLD analysis project Ga0247721, IMG submission 189089) | Subsurface sediment microbial communities from gas well in West Virginia, United States - MSEEL Well Study Marcellus 3H_2017_08_16 | ecosystem: Environmental > Terrestrial > Deep...
TAGCGGCAGCAGCCTATGGAACCGAAACTGTACCGGGAGTGGATATTATTGTTGGCCCGGGTAATATTTATGTTTCTATGGCTAAAGAACTGGTTTTTGGTCAGGTTAAAATTGATATGATTGCCGGCCCCAGTGAGATTATGATTATGGCTGAAAAAGAATCCAATCCGGCCTACATCGCAGCTGATTTAATGAGTCAGGCTGAGCACGACCCGCTTGCTTCTTCGATTTTAGTTACAGATGCACCAGAGCTGATCGAAAAAGTAGAAAAAGAATTAGAAAAACAGATTGAAAAACTGAGCAAAAAGGAAATTATCAAAGAATCGCTGGAAAACTTCGGCCTGATGATTGAAGTTGAAGACCAAAATGCAGCAATGGAAATGATCAATCTGGTGGCACCTGAGCACTTAGAATTAGCAGTCAAAAACCCGTTTGAACTACTGCCGGCAGTAGAAAATGCAGGCTCTATCTTTTTAGGAGAATATACACCGGAGCCGATTGGTGATTACTATGCAGGACCCAATCATGTGCTGCCAACTAATTCAACAGCCCGATTTTTTTCACCCTTATCTGTCAGGGATTTTGTTAAGTATTCCGGTTTTATCCACTACAGTCAAGAGGCCTTAAAAGAAGCCAGTGACGATGTGATCTGTCTGGCTGAAGGTGAAGGACTTGATGCCCACGCTAATTCAGTTCGGATTAGAAAAGAAAACTAACTTTAACTGAAAATAAATTATAATTATGATATTTATCATTAAAGGAGGAAAAAATGAACAGTAATAATTTAAATAAGAAGGAAAAAAGTCTAAAAGATCTGTTGCGGCCTGAAGTCAGGGCAATTTCTCCTTATCAGGGAGAAAAGGATAATTTTGAGGTGAAGATTAATTTATCAGGAAACGAATCTCCCTTTGACCTGCCCCAGGAAATTAAAGATAAGTTTAAAGCAGAATTTGACCAGCACGATATTAACCGCTATCCTGAGATTTATTCGGAGAGGCTGCAGCAGAAGCTGGCTTCCTACCTCAGCAGAGAGTTAGCGAAATCGGTCAGTACTGAAGAAATAATTATCGGTAATGGTTCTGATGAAATCCTTGATATTTTAATCAGAAGTTTTGTCGAGCCAGGAGATGTAGTACTTTCTCAGGCTCCAACTTTTTCGATGTATCAGTATTTTACAGAATTAAGTGGGGGTCAGTATGTGGAAGTACCTCTGGATAAGAATTTTAATTTTGAAAATTTAAAGGCTAAAATTGACAAACTGGGGCCAAAACTGATTTTTCTCTGTTCTCCCAATAATCCAACTGGAGAGATTATTCCGCGGGAGCTGATCTTAAAACTGGCTGATTATTTTGCTGGCCCGCTGATAGTCGATGAAGCTTATGCTGATTTTAATGATTTTGATCTGATGCCTGAGGTAGAAAATTATCCCAACCTGGCAGTAACTAGAACTTTTTCCAAAGCATTTGGCCTGGCCGGGATTCGTTTTGGCTATCTCTACGGTAATCAGCTGCTGGTTGAAGAACTCAAAAAAGTCCTAAAACCATATAATTTAAACAGTCTGACAGATCTGCTGGCTTGTCTAATCATTGAAAATGATGATATTATAAAAGAAAGAATTGAATTTATCAAAGCTGAGCGGCAGAAGCTTTATCAGAAGCTGAACTCTTTTCAGGGCTGGCAGCTCTATCCTTCAATGGCCAATTTTTTATACATAGAGGGAGAAAAGACTTTAGAATTTAAAAAGATTTTAAACAGCCGGGGAATTAAAATTAGATCTTACAGTAAAGAACCGGCGGCATTGAGAATAACGGTTGGCAGCAGCGAAGAAAATGAGGCTGTGCTTGCAGCTTTTGCAGAATTTAAGCAGCAAAATTAGGAGTGATTTATAATGAGTAGAGATCGGGTAGCAGTTGAACAGCGAAAAACTAAAGAAACAGAGATAATTGCCAGTGTGAATCTGGATGGAGAAGGCAGAAGTGATATTAAAACCGGGGTTGGCTTTTTTGACCACATGTTAGACCAGATTGCCCGCCACGGTAATATTGACCTGGAGCTTTCGGTCAAGGGTGACCTTCACATTGATCAGCACCACAGTATTGAAGATACTGGAATAGCTCTCGGCAAAGCTTTTGCCAAAGCTCTGGGTGACAAAAAGGGAATCAGCCGCTTCAGCAGTGCACTAGTACCTCTGGATGAAACACTGGTCAGAGCGGTAGTTGATATCAGCGGCCGTCCTTATTTATATACAGATCTTCCCTTTACAAGAGAAATGGTTGGAGATTTTCCTTCGGAGATGGTAGTAGAGTTTATGCGGGCTTTTGCCTTTAATGCGGGGATTACCCTCCACTTAGAAATTTTGCATGGTGATAACTGTCACCATCAGATTGAGGCGGTTTTTAAGGCTCTGGCCAGAGCTCTTAAAGATGCAGTTAAAATTGAATCAGATAAAATACCTTCCACAAAGGGTGTGCTCTAAGTGATTGCGATAATTGATTATGGAGCTGGAAATTTAAACAGTATTCAAAAAGCACTGGAGTTTGTGGGGGAAGAGACAGTTATCTTAGAAGAAGGAAAAGTTGAAGAGCTAGCTAAATATGATGGGCTGGTGCTTCCCGGAGTAGGAGCCTTCCCCGGCGCAATGAAGAGGTTAAAGGAAAATAATTTTGTTGATTTTATAGAAAAATTTGTAGCTACAGGTAAGCCATTTTTGGGTGTCTGTCTGGGAATGCAGCTTTTATTTGAGTGGGGATTTGAGGATCAAAAGACTGCCGGCCTGGGTCTTTTAAAAGGCGATATTATCAAAATGGAGACTGAGTACAAGATTCCCCATATGGGCTGGAATCAGCTTGAGATAATTAAAGATGATCCTTTATTTAAAGATTTACCCGAAAATCCTCATTTTTATTTTGTCCATTCCTATCAGCTGGCAGAAGTTACAGATGAGGTTTTAGCTACAGTTGGTTACGGATCTACTGTACCGGCAGTGGTCAGAAAAGATAATGTAATCGCTTTTCAGTTTCACCCGGAAAAAAGCGGGGATAATGGAATTCAGCTTTTGAAGAATTTTAGGGAGTTGTTATAGATGATAGTATTACCGGCAATAGATTTAAAATCAGGTGAGGTAGTCAGGCTCAAACAGGGTGATTTTGACCGCAAAACAGTCTACAGTCAGGAGCCGCTGGCCGTGGCAGAAGATTTTGCCGCCAGAGGTGCAGAATGGCTGCATCTAGTTGACCTGGATGGAGCAGCTGCAGGAGAAAGTCAGAACTACGCAGTAATTAAAAAAATTGCAGCCAAAACTGAGCTCAAAATCCAGACTGGTGGTGGGATTCGTAAAAAAGAGGATGTCAGGCGGCTTTTAGAGATTGGGGTAAAAAGAGCCATAATTGGGACCCTGGCCGTTAAAGACCCCGAGCTGCTGGCAGAGATGATTGAAGAATTTGGAGCAGAAAGTATTTTAGTCAGTATCGATGCTCGTGATGGTAAAGTTGCCACTTCTGGCTGGCTTGAGGCAAGTGAGAGAGATATGCTGGATTTTGCCAGAGAGATGGAAGCACTCGGGGTTAAATATATTTTGTATACTGATATTGGCCGGGACGGTATGCTCAGCGGACCAGATTTTAAAGGTTTAAGAAGGCTAAAGGAAGAAACTGAGCTGAAGATAATTGCCTCCGGAGGAATCAGTTCCAATCAGGATTTATATGACCTGGCAGCTGAAGGTTTTTACGGAGCAATTACCGGTCAGGCGATTTATCAGGGAAAAGTTGATCTAAAAGAAGTCTTAAAAAAGCTGGGTGAAAAAGATGCTTAAAAAAAGAATTATCCCCTGCCTGGATATTAAAGACGGCAGGGTAGTTAAAGGTGTAAATTTTGTTGAATTAAGAGATGCCGGAGATCCGGTAGAGTCAGCCAAAGAATATAATGATCTGGGGGCAGATGAGTTAGTTTTTTTAGATATTACAGCAACCAAAGAAAAACGTAAAACTCTGGCTGAGCTGGTAGAAAAGGTAGCAGCTCAGGTTTTTATTCCGCTGACAGTTGGTGGAGGAATCAGAACTGTAGAAGATATGCAGTTTATTCTCCGGGCGGGAGCAGATAAGGTTTCAGTAAATTCAGCTGCAGTTAAAAATCCAGAATTAGTGCGAGAGGGTGCGCTTAAATTTGGCTCTCAGTGTATAGTTGGAGCAGTTGATGCAGCAAAAAGAGAAAATGCTGACGGCTGGGAAATATTTATCCACGGCGGCAGTAAAGAGACCGGAATCGATCTAATTGAATGGGTCAAAGAATTAGAAAGTCTGGGGGCTGGAGAAATCCTCCTGACCAGCATCAATGCTGATGGAACCAAAGAAGGTTTTGACCTGGAGATGCTGCAGGCGGTGACTGAGGCAGTGAACATTCCAGTTATTGCTTCCGGAGGAGCAGGCAGTATTCAGCATTTTATAGATGTTTTTAAAAAAACAGGTGCTGATGCAGCACTGGCAGCCTCAATTTTTCACTTTGGAGAAATTGCAATTAAAGATGTTAAGGCGGAGCTCGAAAAAGCTGAAGTTCCAGTCAGGATTGAAGAAAAATAAATTTTGAAGCTTGTAGCGAAGAAAGGACAGGGTGATTTAGTGCTCGAAATAATTGATAAATTAGAAGAGATAGACTTTAAATTTAATCAGCAGGGTTTAATGCCTGCTGTCGTTCAGGATTATCAGACTAAGGATGTACTGATGGTTGCTTATGTTAATGAGGAATCTCTTAATCTGAGTTTAGAAAAAGGAGAAACAGTTTTTTACAGCCGCTCCCGTCAGGAAATATGGCATAAAGGAGAGACTTCTGGTAATACCCAGGAAATCAAAGAAATTTATTATGACTGTGATCAGGATACAATTTTATTTCTGGTTGATCCAGCTGGACCAGCCTGCCATACAGGTAAGACTTCCTGCTTTTACCGCAAAATAGCAGAAGACACTGATGCTAAAGCTGAAGAAATGATGGAAATGCAGCAGCAGGCCCAGAATATAGAAGCTGAGTTTGAAACAGAAAAAGTAGTTGATTTTCTTTATGATCTAATTTTAAGCCGCAAAGAAGAAATGCCGGAAGGATCTTATACAACTTATCTCTTTGAAGAGGGTATTGATAAGATCTTAAAGAAAGTCGGAGAGGAATCAGCCGAGGTGATAATTGCCTCCAAAAATGAGCCAGATGATGAGCTGATTTACGAATCAGCAGATCTAGTTTATCATATGCTGGTCTTGCTTGCCGAAAGGGGCATCACTCCCGACCAGATAAGAGCAGAACTTAAAAAGAGGCATAAGTAAAAATTATACGTACCAACTTATATGAACCAGGTCCAAAACGGCCGTTTTGGACCTGGTTAAAAAGAATACTTTCACAAAAGGTACCGGGTGCTTGGATATTTTTTCTAAGTACCCGGTACCTTATTTTTTTATTAGTGCCTTTTTAAAGATTTTATGCTATAATATAGTAAAATGATGGGATTAAACTTTAACATTGGAAATTAGAAAGGAGTTAAAAAATATCATAAATAAAATTAAATCTCAGACCAAGATAATAGATGATTTTGATAAATTTACGGAGAAAATTAATGAAGAAAAAGTTAGAATCACAAAAACTCAGAAGTTTATTAATGGTAGTACATTAATGGAGTTAAATGGGCTGATGGAAACAGATCAGCTTGCTGATTGTCATAATAGGACTCCACAGTATAAATATAAACTTTTAAATTTATTATATTATCTAGCGCTTGCCGGTAAGATTTTAAAAATTGATTACAGCCGCAGCACAAAGTATTTAATCAAAGGACAAAATTTTAAGGCTTATAAAAAATTATCAGAGGCAGAAAAATATTTGTTTCTAATGGAAACTTTCTGGCTTGACTGTGATCTCGAAAAAATGCAGGCACCCAAAAATGATAATAATATTGAAACTAACCTGGAAAGATATTTAAGCAAATTATTAGATAATCAGGATTTAATAGTCAATGATCAGTTAAAATATTTTTTAGGATCTTTTCTCAAATATTTAAGTTATCTGGATCTCTGGCAAATAGATTTTTTGAAACTTAAGTTAACTGAAGCTGGAAAAATAATTATTCCAATTCTGATTAATAAATGGTCATTAAAAGATTACAATATACCTCTTTTGAGGAAGATGGGTTATGAATCTGGGATTTATGGCGCAAGAATGGCCTATCAAGATCCATTTTGGATTGATTTTGCTGATCTTTTTCCCGAGGCTACTGGAACTATTCCCCGAGAAGTAGCTAAAAATATTTCAGGTAATTATATTTTTAAAATCAAGCTTGGGAAAATTTGGCGTAAGGTAAAAATTGCTGCTTCTGCAACTCTTGCTGACCTGCATCTGGTAATTCAAGAACTATTTGATTTTGATGATGATCATCTATATTCGTTTTTTATGTCAAATAAACCCTGGGATGGTCCTGGATATGGTCGAATTGAAGAGGGAAGAGGTTTTAATGCGGCAGAAAAAAAGCTTTCTGAGCTGGGTCTGGATACTGGTCAGGAATTTATATATATTTTTGATTATGGAACAGAGTGGAGATTTAAAATTAAAACTGAAAGCTTTTTGAATGAGTCAGAAATAAATCAGGGGGAGCTTGTAGATTCAAAAGGAGAAAATCCTGAGCAGTACCGTTTTTAGGAGGAACTAGATTGGAAAAATTATTGAGCAAATTTAAGTACATAATAATTATACTGCTGGCTTTAATTATGATTTATATCTTTTCAACTCAGTACACTAATATTAGAGAAGTGGTAGAGGATAAATACAGAAGTCAGCAGCAGCTGGTTGAGAAAAATATTTTACAGACGGTAAACTATATTGATGATGCTTATAAAATTGCCGAGCAGCAGTTGAATGCTGAGATGAGAGAGTATTCTGAACAGATGGTGGAAAAATATCAGGATAATTCTGATTTTATGAGCTGGGATTTAGAAAAAATGCAGCAGAATTTACCTGGATATGATATTTATATCGTTAACCGGGATTTAAAAATTATAAAAACTACCTATGAGGAAGATCTTGGTCTTGATTTTTCCAGATTTGGTAGTTTTGCAACTGTTCTAAGAGAAAGAATGGCTGGCGATAAATTTGAAGTTGATCGGATTGATCTTTCAACTCAGGCAGGAGAGATAAAAAAGTATAGCTATATGCCGAGTCCGGATAACCAGTATTTATTTGAGCTCAGTGTGAGTATTGAAGAAAAGTACCCCTCTTTTCAGAGTCTAAATCTTTTTAAAGATGCTACTACTTTAACAAAAGAATATGAACTAGTAGAAGATATTGCTTTTTATAGTGTTGAGCCAATTAACCATCAGGTAGCCAAACTTAGAAACAGTAAAAAACCCTATTTAAACCCTGATGTACCAGAATTTGAAGAAAAGCTTGCCCGCCAGGCAGTACTGCAAAATACGATGCAGACGAGTTTGGGAGAAGAGAATGAACACAAGCGATATCGCTTTTTCCCGGCATTAGTAAGTGAACAGGAAGAAAACCAGGGCTGGAATTCGTATGTAGTAGGAATTGTTTATAATGATCAGATAATGCAGTCAGAAATAATTGGACATAGAAAATTATTTGCAGTAAATATAGTTTTATTAGCAGCACTTTTTGCTGGTTTTATAGCTATTGTAGTTTACTTATTAAAAAAGTTTGAGCACCAGGCCTATCACGATAAACTAACCGGGCTGGCAAATCGAAAATACTTTGTAGAAGAATTTGAAAAGTTGAAGGAGAAAGCTGATTTTTCAGGAAATAATATCGGAATTATTTTTATTGATATTGATGAATTTAAAGAAATAAATGATAATTATGGGCATGATATGGGAGATAAAGTTTTAAAAAGTATTGCTTCCAGAATGCAAAACAGTCTAAAAGCTGATGATTTAAAGGCGCGTATGGGTGGAGATGAATTTGTGATTGCTCTGTCTGATCTGAGTTCCAAAGATAAGGTCATCAAAGTGACAAAACGACTAGTTAGAGACCTAAAAAAACCACTTTTTGTAGATGGCAAAGAAATTTCTATTAGCATTAGTGCAGGTGTTAGTTTTTATCCTGAAGACAGTAAAGATTTAGAAGTGTTAATTAAAAATGCTGATGCTGCAATGTATAAAGCTAAGAGAGAAAATGTAGATATTGAAAGGAATTAGATAAAAAGTAGTATAAAGTTTAAAAAGGCGGAGAAATCTGCCTTTTTTATTTAATAGATTTTAGAGAATTATATAAAATGTGATTAAATTAAAATTTATACATCAATTTTAATTTGAATAAATATATTATAGAGTTTCCCTTAAGTGCTTTTAAATAAGCACTTAGGGGATTTTTTTTGCCTTAATAGAGCTAATATAAAAACATTTCATAAATTTTCATGAAAAAAACTAAAAAAATTTCATGAAAAAAGAAGGAGTTTTTAATTAAGTCTTGAATTATTAAATTAGAGAAGCAAAAAATTATAATAATAAGTTTATAAGATTATAAGACCAGCCAGGGGAGAGTGATAAATTTTTGGGAACAAAATATTTTGAATTTTTAAGTAAGTAATAGGCCAAAAATTTAAAGGAGGAAAAAATGTTTAATAAAAAATCATTAGTAATACTTATTTCACTAATCATTGTTTTATCCACTGTGGTTGTTGGAGCACAGGAAGGAAAATTTGCCGGGCAATTTTCAAAAGAGGAAATGTGGGTTCATCAAAGTTTAGATTCATACAGTGAAGCTCCGGAACTAAAAGAACTTGTAGATGCTGGTGAATTACCACCTGTTGCAGAACGTTTGCCAGAAGTACCAAGAGTAGTGAAATCCAATATAATGGCTGATGGAGTTGGAGAATATGGTGGTGTCTGGCGTGATACTTTTGCTGTACCTGTTGCCAGTTGGAACTGGGGAGCTCAGAAAACTCAGGGCTGGTTTGGAATTAATCAGATAGTACAGGAATCTCTATTAGTTTCCGGGCCAATGTGGATGCTGGAACAACCTGATCCATTACCAAATCTTGTAACTGGCTGGGAATGGTCAAACGATGGAAAAACTTTAACAATGCATTTATTAGAGGGAATTAAATGGTCTGATGGAGAACCATTTACTGCTGATGATGTACTATTTACTTACAATGATTTAATTTTAAATGATAAGATTCCAACCTTCGGCAGCAAAGAAGCCTGGATATATGGTGGTCAGCAGACTGAACTGGAAAAGGTTGATGATTATACAATAAAGTGGCATTTTGGAATAGAAAAGCCGGTCCATGCTTTTTATAATATGGATTATTTAGATTTCGCTGTTTCACCAAAACATGTCTACAAGAATTTTCATCCTGATTATAATGAAGATGCATCCTATGATGATTTTGTAAATGCAACTCCACCTGATGATTTACCTTTAGTTACTTTAGGTCCCTGGGTTCCTACAAAATATGAAGCAGGACAACAGCTGGTAATGGTTCGCAATCCATACTACTGGCAGGTAGATGAAGAAGGTAATCAGCTGCCATATTTAAGTGAGGTTCGTTTTAATGAGGTTGAATCTGGTGATATTAGAACTATGAATTTAATTGGAGGTTCGGCTGACAGAACAAATCTAGAAAATCCTCAAACATTCAGTATGGTTAGACAGGCTTCATTAGAGGAAGATGCACCATTTAAAATTGAATTTGGACCATTTGGAATTGGTTATCATATTTCAATGAATCTTTCCCGTTATTTAAGTGTAGAAAATGATCGAGATGCAGAGCTGAGAGAATTATTTAGAGAAAAAGCTTTTAGAGAAGCGGTTTCTCACAGTATAAGCAGAGATGCAATAGCAAATGTTGCTTTCCCTGGTCCTCTAACTCAGGCCTGGCATGGAGGATATCCAAGCGGATCATCCTATTATGATCAAAATAGTGTGGTTAAATACGAATATAATCCCGAAACTGCAAAAGAAAAATTGGCCTCACTTGGTTTTGAAGACACAAATGGTGACGGTATTTTAAACTGGCCTGAAGACAGCAAGATTGCTGGAGATGAACTGGTAATTGAGATGATGATTAATCAGGATCAGCAGGCAAGTATAAATGCGGCTGAAGCTGTACAGCCAATGTTTAGAGAAGTTGGAATTGACTTAAAAGTAAGACTGGTTTCTGCTAATAATGTTGCCACTAAAGTTGGAGGCGGAGACTTTGAAATGTACTTTAACCGTCTTGATTCTGCAATTCCATTTATTCAGATGGAGCTCTTTGGACCATTCAGAAATAATTCTCCTGACTGGCACTATGCGGGTTCTGGTGGCAAGAGAGATCTGCTTGATTTTGAAAAAGAGATTCAGGAGATTATGCAGGAAGCTCGTTATGTTGCAGATGCAGCTGAAAGAAAAGAAATGTTCAAAAAAATATTAAATCTATATACAGAAAACGTTTATACAGTAGGAGTTTATGAAGTAAGAAGAGGTACTGGACTGCATAAAAGAATTAGAAACTGGCAGCCAGATATTCCGCCCTATATGTATAATTGGACAATTAACAGTATTCCAGTTCAGATTCTTTATGTAAATCAAGAAGATCAATTTGAAACAATGTTTCTTGATTCTATTCCAACAAAAAATGATTATATTGAACGTTCATGGCATTTACCTTTAGATTAAAACAAAAATAGAGGGAGTGCAATATTCTCCCTCTATAATTATAAACTTATTATTAAATTATAAACAATAAATTTTATCAAATTTAATTTTAAAAATTTAAGGAGGAAAAACAATTGATTAGTTATATAATTAGAAGATCTCTGCTTGCTATTCCGATGCTCTTATTAGTAAGTTTAATAGCCTTTTTTATTCTCACTCTTCCACCTGGAGACTATATGACATCTTATCAAAATCAGTTAACAAGTCAGGCGGGCCTGACAACTGCAGAAGCAGAAGAAATGGCCAATGAAATGAGGCAGAAGTATGGTCTTGATAAGCCTTTTTTGGTTCAATATTATAACTGGATTAAAAACATTGTTACAAAAGGCGATTTTGGTTATTCATTCTTTTATTCAAAATCAGTTTCTGCTGTAATCTGGAGTAGAATGGGATATACACTTTTAATTGCCGGGCTCTGTCATTTCATCTCTGTCTTTGCAGGGGTCTTTATCGGAATTTTTTCCGCCACTCATAAATATTCTTTTGCTGACTACTCTTTTACAATTTTAGCTTTTTTGGGAGTTTCAATTCCGGCTTTTTTCCTGGCTCTATTTATGATGTATATTTTCTCCTTTGAACTCGGAATGGGAGTTGGCGGTTTATTTTCAGATGAATACATTATGGCTCCCTGGAGTATAGCTAAGGTCTGGGATTTAATCAAACACCTCTGGCTGCCGGTAATAATAGTTGGCTTTGCCGGTACTGCAAGAAATATGCGGGTTATGCGCTCTAACCTTTTAGATGTACTGGGACTGCAGTATATTCAGACTGCTAAAGCTAAGGGTTTAAAAAATAAAACAGTTATTTATAAGCATGCAGTAAAAAATGCAATTAAACCAATAGTTATGTCAATGGGATCTGCTTTACCATTTTTAATTACTGGTGAAATGATTACTAGTATTGTGCTTGACCTTCCAACAACAGGACCAGCATTTTATAATGCTTTAGTTAATCAGGATATGTATTTAGCAGGGAGTTTTTTAATGATGATTGCTGTAATCCTTGTAATTGGTAATTTACTGGCAGACATTGCACTGGCCTGGGTTGATCCCAGAGTTAGGTATAACTAAAGGAGAGAGGTGTAACCATTGAAAAAAGAAGAAGCAAAGGAAAGAAAAAAGTATTTAAGTAATAAAGAAAAAATCTGGCGCCGTTATAAAAAACATAAGCTGGGTATGATTGGCGGAACTATAGTTATCTTGCTTTTGATTTTAAGCATTTTTGCCCCGTTTTTTAGTCCCTATGATTATAGAAAACCTGATTACGAAGGTGCTTATATGCCGCCACAACCATTAAATTTTATAGATGAGGAAGGTGATTTCAGTATAACACCTTTTACTTATGGGGTTGAGCAGGGAATGGATCCTGAAACCTGGGCCAGAACTTTTGAAATTAATCCGGATCAAAAATATAGACTGCAGTTTTTTGTTGAAGGTTGGGAATATGAATTATTCGGAATTTTCGAGTCGAATATTCATCTATTTGGGGTTGAAGAAGGTGGAACATTTCATCTTTTTGGGACTGATAAGTTAGGTAGAGATATTTTAAGTCGAATAATCTTCGGCAGCAGGATTTCAATCTTTATTGCCTTTTTTGGGTCCTTGCTGTCAGCTGTTGTAGGCTCTCTTATTGGGGGTATATCTGGATATTTTTCAGGGAAGGTTGATTTACTTATTCAAAGGGTAATAGAAATGTTTCAGCTTTTTCCACAGTTACCACTTATGATGGCTTTAAGTGCTGCTATACCAACAACCTGGCCGCCGATTTTAATTTTTATCGGAATAGTTGTTGTGTTATCTCTAATTCAGTGGACATTTTTAGCTAGAGAGGTTAGAGCAATCGTTTTAAGCTATAGAGAACAAGAATTTGTTAAAGCAGCTCAGGCTTTAGGGGCCAATCATTTATATACAATTTTAAAACATGTAATCCCTAACTGCTTCAGCCACATTATAGTTGTTATGACTTTAACAATACCTCGTTTAATCCTGGCTGAAAGTACTTTAAGTTATCTGGGGCTTGGAATTCAGCCACCTATGGTCAGCTGGGGAGTACTTTTACAGGAAGCTTCTAATATCCAGACAATTGGTCAGCACCCCTGGATAATGATTCCGGGAGCTTTTATCTTCTTTACTGTTCTGTCAATTAATTTCTTTGGTGATGGAGTAAGAGATGCTCTTGATCCGAAGAGTAATTAAGGTAGGTGAATAAATTGAATCAAGAAGCATTAGTAGAAGTTAAGAATTTAAAAACATATTTCTATACAGAAGAAGGAGTAGTTAAGGCGGTAGATGGTGTTGATTTTGAGATCTATCCCGGCGAAACTTTAGGTGTTGTAGGTGAGTCCGGCTGTGGTAAAAGTGTTACCTCTTTATCAATTATGAGGCTGGTCGAATCACCTCCAGGCAGAATTGAAGCTGGTGAAATTAATTTTGGCGGCAGAGATTTAACTAAAATTCCTGAAAAAGAAATGAGAAAAATTCGCGGTAATGATATCTCAATGATCTTCCAGGAACCTATGACTTCTTTAAATCCTGTTTATACTGTTGGAGATCAGATTATGGAAGCAATTATTCTTCATAAAAAAGTTGATAAAAAAGAAGCCAGACGCCAGGCAATTGATATGCTGCAGAAAGTAGGTATTCCGCTGCCTGAACAGCGTGTAGATGAATATCCACACCAGTTATCAGGTGGTATGCGTCAGCGAGTTATGATCGCGATGGCTTTAAGTTGTGATCCCCAGTTATTAATTGCTGATGAGCCGACAACAGCTCTAGATGTAACAATTCAGGCTCAGATTCTGGAATTAATGAACTCACTTAAAGAAAGTTACGGTATGGCAATTATGATGATCACCCATGATTTAGGTGTAATTGCTGAAGTTTCAGATAGAGTAGCTGTAATGTATGCCGGTAAGGTAGTAGAATATACAGATGTAGATACCTTATTTGATGATCCAAAACATCCATATACCTGGGGCTTGATGAATTCAATTCCTAAACTGGATAAGGATGTAGATCGTTTAGAAGCAATACCTGGTAGTGTTCCTTCACCACTTAATTTTCCTGAGGGATGTAAGTTTAATACCCGCTGTCCTTTAGCTGAAGGTAAGTGTTTTGAAGAAGAGCCACCATTAGAAGATACAGATGGAGAACATATGGTTCGCTGCTGGAGATATGAAGATTTAGAAGAGATTAAAAAGCGTGGAGAAAGAATTTATGAGGATCGAGGTGTTCAGAAATAATGGCTGAGAATTTATTAGAAGTTAAGAATCTAAAAAAATATTTTCCGGTTAAAGCAGGAGTATTTAAAAGAACAGTAGCTCATGTAAAAGCTGTTGATGATATCTCCTTTGCAGTAAAAGAAGGAGAAACTCTCGGTCTGGTAGGAGAATCAGGTTGTGGTAAGTCAACAACTGGTAGAACAATTCTTCGCTTACTGGAAGCAACGGAAGGTAAAGTTATTTTTGATGGTAAAAGTATAATGGACCTTGATAAAAAAGAAATGCGGGCAGTTAGACGTGATATGCAGATTATTTTTCAGGATCCCTATGCTTCTTTAAATCCTCGGATGACTGTTGCTGATATAGTTGGTGAGCCTTTAGACATTCACAAGCTTGCCAAAAACAAACAGGAAAGAAATGAAAAGGTAAAAGAGATTCTGGAAAATGTAGGACTTGGTGAAGAATACATGAACCGTTATCCCCACGAATTTAGTGGTGGACAGCGTCAGCGTATTGGTGTAGCCAGAGCTCTGGCAGTAGATCCAAAACTTATCATCGCTGATGAGCCGGTATCTGCACTTGATGTGTCAGTTCAGGCTCAGGTAGTAAATCTGCTGCAGGATTTACAGAAAGAATTTGGTTTAACCTTTTTGTTCATTGCTCATGATTTAAGTGTAGTTAAGCATATTAGTGATCGAGTGGCAGTAATGTATTTGGGTAAGATTGTAGAATTAACGGATAAAGATGATTTATATAATAATCCCAAGCATCCCTATACCCAGTCATTATTATCTGCAATTCCAGAAGCTGATCCAAAAAAGAAAAAGGAAAGAATAATTTTGGAAGGAGATGTACCTTCACCGGTAGATCCACCTTCAGGCTGTAGATTTCATCCCCGCTGTCCAAAAGCATTTGCTAAATGTTCAGAGGTAGAACCAGAATTTAAGGAATATGGTGCTGGTCATTTTGCGGCCTGTCATTTGTTAGAAGAGTAAAAAGTATTAATATAATTAAAGATACAAATTTATATATTTGGAGTGGAGGTCTTTAAAATGTCAATTAAATTTGATCTAAAAAAGAAAATATTTCATTTAAAAAATGAAGAAATAAGTTATGTAATTAAAGTATTAAAAAATGGCCAGCTGGGACATCTCTACTGGGGTAAAAAAATTGAAAAAGCTGAAAGATTGGACCGCTATGATATTTCTCAGCACCGTCCCTATGAAGCTTATGCTCTTAAAGATGATACTGGCTTTATCTTAGAAAATATAGCCCGCGAATATCCATCTTTCGGCCAGTCTGATTTTAGGGAGCCAGCCTATCAAACCGAAGCAGAAAACGGCTCAATCATCAGTGACCTAAAATATCAGGATCATCAAATTTACAGTGGTAAAAAAGAATTGGCCGGTCTGCCCTCAACCTATGTTGAAAAAGAATCTGAAGCAGAAACTCTGGAGATAAGCCTTTATGATGAGGTGACTGATCTGGAGGTGGTTTTAAGCTATACAATTTTTAAGGATTATCCGATAATTACCCGCTCAGCTAATTTTAAGAATCAGGGTCAGCAGAAGCTCAATCTCAACAGAGCACTTTCAATGAGTGTTGATTTTGAGAATAAAGATTTTGAGCTGCTGCAGCTTTCCGGAGCCTGGGGCAGAGAAAGGGATATTATCCGCCGCCCACTGGAGCAGGGAATAACTAAGATTGACAGCAAAAGAGGGGGAAGCAGCCACCAGCAGAATCCTTTTGTGGCTCTGGTTGAGCCGGAGACTGATGAGTACAGAGGAGAGGCCTATGGTTTCAGTCTTGTTTACTCTGCTAATTTTATCGCCCAGGCAGAGCGCAATCACTATGGTAAAACAAGATTAACAATGGGAATTAATCCCTTTACCTTTAACTGGCTTTTAGAAAGTGGAGAGAGCTTCCAGACACCAGAAGTTGTTATGAATTATTCTGATCGGGGTTTAAATAAGATGTCTCAAAACTTTCATCAGTTATACAGAAGTCGACTGGTTAGGGGTAAACACAGAGATAAGCAGCGGCCGGTTTTGATCAACAACTGGGAAGGTACCTATTTTGATTTTGATACAGATAAGATATTAGAGATGGCGGCAGCTGCTGCAGAAGTAGACCTTGAACTCTTTGTCCTTGATGACGGCTGGTTTGGGAAGAGAAATGATGATACTTCCTCACTGGGTGACTGGTATGTTAATGAAGAGAAGCTGCCCGGAGGATTAGAATATTTAGCTCAGGAAATTAATAAATTGGGGATGGATTTTGGTCTCTGGTTTGAACCGGAAATGATTTCTCCAGACAGTGATTTATACCGTGAGCATCCAGAATGGGCCATTCAAGTCCCAGAAAGAAAGTCATCAGAATCCAGGCAGCAGCTTATTTTAGATTTAAGCCGTAGTGATGTTCAGGATTATATCATTGAGCGAGTATCTGCAATTTTAGAGAAAGCAGACATTTCCTATGTTAAGTGGGATATGAACAGGCCGATGACTGAATACGGTTCTTTAAAGCTGGAGGCTGAACATCAGAGTGAGTTAAACCACCGCTATATTTTGGGACTCTACAGAGTTTTGGATGAGATTACTTCCAGCTTTCCGGAAGTATTGTTTGAAAGCTGTGCCGGCGGTGGAGGCCGTTTTGACCCGGGAATGCTTTATTATATGCCGCAGACCTGGACCAGTGATGATACTGATGCAGTTGAAAGATTAAAGATCCAGTATGGAACTTCAATGGTTTATCCAGCTTCTTCGATGGGTGCCCATGTTTCTGCAGTTCCAAACCACCAGGTTGAGCGCAGTACCTCACTTAAAATGCGCTATGATGTAGCAAGTTTCGGCAACTTAGGTTATGAACTTGACATTACAGAATTAAATGAAAAAGAAATGGAAGCTGTCAAAAAACAGGTTAATAACTATAAGGAGATTAGAGAGCTGGTGCAGTTTGGTGACTTTTACCGACTGCGGAGTCCATTTGCAGGTAACTTTACTGCCTGGTCTTATCTCAGTCAGGACAAAGAAGAAGTGCTGGCAGGATTTTATCAGGTGCTGGCGACTCCAAACCCGAAAGAAGAGACATTAAAACTGAAAGGCTTAGATCCTGACAGGGATTATGAGGAGCTAAATAGTGGAAAAATTTATGGTGGGGATGAACTGATGAATTACGGTATCAAAGTTCCCTATTTAAAAGAAGACTTTTCTTCCAGAATATGGAGATTTAGACAAATATAAACAATAATAATCTAAGCTGATTAAAATTCATAAAAATTGATATTCTCTCTTCTCTTAAAGAAGAGTTAATATATACCCTCTAAATAGTAGTTATTCAGCCTTTGCAGAATTATATTATAAGAAGATGTGCTTTCTCTATAATATTTAACTAAAACTAAAAGCAATCTGTGAGGGCTGAGCTAAATACTATTTAATCTCTGCCTAAATAATGCTATAATGGAACTAGAGTTTGTTATAAGGAGGCTTTATAATGGGAGTAACACTTAAAGATATTGCAGAAAAAGCGGGTGTTTCTATTTCTACAGTGTCCCGTGTGATAAATGATGATCAGGAAAGTCCTGTAAATGAAGAAACAAAACAGAGAGTTTGGAAATATGTTAAAACCTTAGGTTATCATAAGAGTTCAAAGCGCAGTGCTAGTACTAAAAAAACTAAAGAAATTGGTTTAATTTTTAATATGACACCTGATATTTATAATCATCCTTATTTTTCTGTAATCTTGACAGCGATAGAAAATGAAATAAAAGAACGAGGTTATGATTTAGCATTTTCACTTTCAGAAAAAGATATACAGAAGCAGTCTACCCGTCATCAAGTGATTTCTTCAGATTTAGCTGGAGTTATAGTAGTTAGTGATTTCATAGAAGAAGAACTTTTAAATGAATTAAAAGAAAAATTTAAAAATCTAGTTTTTATTGATTCTTACAAAGATGATTTAAATAGAGATATCATTTTAGTGGAGAGAGAAAAAGCGGGTTATGATTTGACTCAATATTTAATAAATAAGGGACATCGGGATATAGCTTTTATTGGAGGATCTTTTTCAGAAAAATCAGCACCTGACTTTTATCACGAAAAAAGATTTTTAGGTTTTAAGAAGGCAATGACAGCAAACAATTTAGAATGGAAAAACAAATGGATTATTGATGGCAGCTGGGAAAAAGAACCGGCCTATAGAGCCACTCAGAAGTTATTAAAGCAAGAAGAGCTTCCGACAGCAATTTTTGCAGCGAGTGATCAAATGGCAATTGGAATTATGCGAGCTGTTCATGAAGAAGGCTTAAATATTCCAGAAGATATATCAATAATTTCTTATGATAATATTGATATGGCTGCCTATACGAATCCTCCCCTGACTACAATGAATATTCCCAAAACAGCAATTGGAAAATTGGCAGTTAAAAGATTAGTTGAGAAAATCGAGGGGCTGGACGAAGATTTAGATATTCCAATTAGATTTTTTGTTTCAACTAAATTAATTGAAAGAGCTTCTGTAGATGAACTGAAAAAAGAAATTAAATAATATTTAAGCCTTCTTAACTTTTTAAAAAGTTAAGAAGGCTTTTTATTATCTTAAAGCACATTATCCGCAAAATATTCAACTGCCTGAATTACAGCCATTTTCTTAACTTTATTGTTTTTAATTTTTTCTGATTTATAAAGCCCCAGTGCACAGTAAAGACCAGTATAGTAATGGGGATTCCAGTGTGGATTATAATATTCAGCAAACAGTTGATGCAGATGACTAATAGTTTTTTTATAATTCTCAGCAAGATTATGGAAGAGGAAATCTAAATCATTTTGATAACTTTTCAGAGAGAAATTATCTTTAAACTGATGATAATTTTCTGCGATTTGAGTTTTTCCTTGATTATTTTTAGCAAGTTCCAGGCGTTTTTGCTCAATGTTTTTACTGCCAAAGTAATTTTCCAGGATGATGTAGGGAGGAAGCTCTTGATAAAATGAGCTATCTTCCAGCATAAAAAAGGTGTAATAAGTAATCATATGGTGTAAGTTAACTATTCCACTGCCTGAAGCTGCCCTTAAACCGAGTTCTTCTAGATTGTCTGGAGCTGGTTTTTCGTTTTTTACTTGATCAGAATTATATTTACTCTGGTAGCTGAAGCGGCAGAGATACATTACATAACTTAAAACTCCAGCTGCTGAAACATCTTTGTGATGATTGACCAGATCTCTCATCACAGGAAAAAAACAGCTTACACTGTGGCCCAGGCTATCCGGAATTCTTTCCATACCAAGGTTAATAAGATACTCTTTTAGCTTTTCAGGTTGGTGTTCCAGAATTCCAAGCGCATAATAAAAGGAGTTATGGGAGTTCCCATTATTTATTTCTTCAATCAGTTTACTATAGGTTCTTTGATTAACCTCGTTTTCCTTATAACCGCTACTATCTGCTTTAAGATTAATAAAATGTCTTTCTGATAAACCGAGCATTACAACCCTGGCAATTTCCAGTTCAGATTCTCTGGAAAAATAATTTTTCTGAGAAAGTTCTCTCAAAAAAAGACTCATTTTGACAAAATGAAAAGATCCATAACGCAGGCTGCATTCCATCAGCATTAATGGTAAGAAACCTTCAATCAATGAGGCCAGCGAAAAACTTGTATCACTTTTTAGCTCCTTGAGATATTCTTTAATTTCTTCCTGTTGGTGATTAATCACTGCTTTTTTGAGTTGGGAATCCATCATTTTCTCACTCCTTATGATAATTAGTTTTTGACTTCATATTTATATTTTATCATATCTCACATTTAGATGAAATTCTCAACCCAATCAGCAGCTCTAACATCAGCTTTCTTCTAGAATATAGATTTATTTGTGCTTATTCATCCAGTTTAAATCTCAAAATCTGATCATCATTCTCGCGGGGACGACCTCGACCATCTCGATTATTAGTTAGAAAGTAAAGGTAACCATCCGGGCCAACCACAGCAGTTCTAATCCTGCCGTAAATAGAAGTGTTGGCATCACGGAATAGATGTTCTATTTTATCAACTTTAAAATTATCATTATTTCTGCTAAATCCAATTCTAACTAGAGACTCACTGCCTAAAGTTCCGACATATAAATCTCCACGATAAAAAGTCATTCCAGAAGGTGGCACAGTATCTTCCCACATAATGAGTGGATTTGCATATTCACTATCTTCGAAATAACCGATTTTGTCCGGCCAGCCAAAATTACTTCCTGCTTCAACAACTTTGATTCGATCCTTTGCTCTTAGACCATCTTCACCGGAAGGACCATGATCAGAAATAAAGAGATCTCCGGTTTCTGGATGCCAGTCAATTCCCTGGGGATTGCGGTGGCCAAGGCTGTAGACAGGAGAGTTTCCAAATGGATTATCATCCGGAATTGTACCATCTGGAGTAAGACGCAGAATTTTTCCTCCCAGATTGTCTAAATCCTGTGCAATTTCTCGGGTAAAGGTTTCTCCAGTTGTAATATAAAGCATTCCATCCGGCCCAAAGGCAATACGACCTCCATTATGATTGTTTCCTGCTGGAATCTGATCAATAATAATTTCTTCCTCAACTGCCTGATCACCCTGGTCAGTAAATCTGGAAACTCTATTATATAGCTCACCGTTACTGCTGGTGTAGGTATACATCAGATAAATATATGGGGTTTCTGGGAAATCGGGGTGATGTGCCATTCCCATTAAACCGCCCTCTCCCCGAGAATCAATATATAATTCCAGGTAACTTTGATCCTGCAGCGAGCCGTCTTCAACCAGCAGAACTCTGCCACCTCTTTCGGTAATTAAGGCTCGATTACTTTCAGGCAGAAAAACTAGTTCCCAGGGGACATCAAGATTCTGCTGCCAGACTTCAACTTCAATATTTTCAGGGCTCAAGACATATTCATCCTCTACATTCTGTGGAAACTGACCAACTCTAATTTGTGCCTGAACTGAAAGTGATAAAGCAAAAATCAAGATTAATGCAAGCAAAAAAACTTTCTTTTTCATATATATTACCTCCATAATTTTGTAATTAAAAAACCCAAAATTAATTCCACTTATAATTGTATTATTTATAAAGAATAATTTCTAAAAAGCATTTAACATTTTCAGAAAATTATTTACATACTGTTAATTTAGAAGTTACAATACTGTAATAATAGGGCGATATGATTGACTTAAAGAATAATTTAGGAAAGGAGAAGTGAATTTTGCTTAAAGTAGGTGAGGAAATGAAATCGATAAAAGCAGGAGATGTCTTTAGAGAAAATAGAGGAGTGACAGTGCCAATCTCTGCCAGGACCAAAAATCTGGTAGACATTTTTAATCTCAATAATATCCAGAGTATTGTTGTACTTAAAGAAGAGCGGGCAGCTGGATTGGTTATGAGAGATAAGCTTTTTTATCGTCTGGGCAGCAGATTTGGCTATAATCTATATATGCAGAAAAATGTAAACGCAGTTATGGATAGTAAGCCGCTGATTATAGATTTTGATGAGTCAGTTCTTAAAGTTTCCAAAATAGCGATGAGGCGTCCACAGGAGAAAAGTTTTCTGTTCTTTATCTGGATCTTGATAATTTTAAAGCATATAATGACAGCTATGGTTATCGTAAAGGAGATGAGGTTATTAATTACACTGCGGAAGTACTTAATAACTGTGCCAGAAAAATTATGGGTGAGACTTTTCTCGGTTATATTGGAGGAGATGATTTTGTAATAATCACTGCGGCTGAAGATGATGAATACCTGGCAGAATTAATCATTGAAAAATTTGATTTAGGGATTTGTAGATTTTTTAAAAGCAAAGACTTATTGAGAGGATATCTTGTTTGCCCTGATCGTCAGCATAAGATTGTTAATACCCCTCTGACTTCAATTTCAATTGCGATAGTTTCGAATAGTGATCGAAAGTTAAAAAATCATCTGGAAATTAGTGACCGAGCAGCAGAATTAAAAAAAAGGGTAAAAGAAATGCCGGGAAGTAATTTTATTAAAGACAGGAGGATGGAAAAGACAAATGGAGAGTTTGAGTTATGTTAAAAGTATAAATTTTGGTTACAGTTATTCCAGTCTCTTGAAAAAGATGATTAAGGAAGCTGACTATAATACATATTTGCACAGTCAGCGTTTAAAAATGACCGCTTTGCTACTGGGGGAAGAACTAGAGCTTGAGAAAGATAAGCTGGAGGATCTGATGCTGCTGGCTGAGCTTCATGATCTGGGAAAAATAGTTATTTCGAATGATATTTTATTTAATGATGTACCTTTAAATGAAAATGAGTGGCAGCAGATCAAAGAACATCCGGTGACAGGTTTTCAAATTGCCTATATTTCTTTAGACATGGTCGATGTAGCGGAAGGAATATTAACTCATCATGAGTGGTGGGATGGAAGTGGTTATCCCCTGGCTTTAAAGGGGGAAGATATACCTCTGGCAGCCAGGATAATTGCCCTAGTTGATGCCTATGATGTAATGAAATACGGACGAAATTACAAAAAGGCAATGAGTGACCAGGAAATCATCGAAGAGTTAAGGATAAGCTCCGGGATTCAGTTTGATCCACTTTTAGTAAAAATATTTATTGACAGACTAACAAACGTTAGTTATAATTAAACTATGATAGATGATAGAAATAAGGCAATTAATAAATGAAATTTTAAACTGGAGGTGGAAAAGTGAACTCTACCCGAGAAAAAATTTTAAATGAATCATTAGACTTATTTGCAGAAAAGGGCTATCACGGTACTTCAATGCGGGAAATTGCAAAAGCAGTTGGAATTAAGGGCAGCTCAATTTATAATCACTTCAGCGGCAAAGAGGAAATCTTTTCGGAATTATTTAATTACCTGGCTCCTCTGAATTTAAAATCCGAAAAATTTCAAAATAAATTTCAGAAAGCAGAATTGGATCCTCTGGGAACTCTTAATTATTTTGGCAGCATTGTAATTAAAGAGATGCAGAATCAAAAGAAAGTCAAACTTTTAAAAATGATGCTTAAAGAAAATAATAATCCAGTAGTTAAAAAGCGATTGCAGAATAGAATGGGAAATAATATTGAAAGGATTTCAGTCTTTTTTGGCAGGCTGCAGGAACAAGGGAAAATAGAAAGTGATTTGGACCCGGATTTTACAGCTAACGAATTTGTCGGAACACTGATTTATTATAGACTGCGTTTTTTGCTTTTTGAACTGGATGATTTTGAGGAACTAAAAAAAGCTACTCAAAAACATATCAGATTTTTCTGGAAAACTATCAGGACAGATTAAAAAGGAGGCCAAAATGTTTAAAAAAATTACGATATTTTTGCTAATATTATTCTTTTTCTTATCACAATTCGGTCTGGCTCAGGAATTAGATGGAGATCAGGTTTTAGAAAAGGTAGAAGCTTCAAGGCAGGCTAACAGTCATCAGATGAAGATGGAAATGGAATTATACAGCAGTTCTGGTGATATGAGAAGCAGAGAACTTAATAATTATCGACTGGAAGGAGAAGTTGAGCGGTCTCTAATGCAGTTTACTGAACCTGCTGATATCAGCGGCACCGCCTTTTTGCTCCTGGATGATCAGACCAATAATCAGGAAGATATGTATCTCTATTTACCAGCACTGGGTTCGGTCAGGAAAATATCCGGGAGTCAGAAAAATGGTAATTTTGTGGGCTCAGATTTAACTTATAATGATCTCAGTATTTTTAGTGGAGCCAATTTTAGAGATAATTATCAGGCAGAAATCATATCGGAAGATACTGGGATAATTGAATTACATCTGAAGATTACTGATCCGGATATTGACTACAGCTATGGCAAAATGTGGGTCAGAAAAGACCTCTGGCTGGCAGAGAAAATAGAGTATTACGATCAGCAGGAGGAGTTGTTAAAGGTTATCACCTTAAGTAACTTTGACGAAATTGATGGTAACCGACTGGCCCGCAGAATAGAGGTAGAAAATGTTCAGAGAGAAAGCAGGACAATTTTAAAGCTGGTGGAAGTAGATTTTGATCCAGAACTTGACCCCGGTATCTTTACAACCCGCTATCTGCAGCGTCAATAAGTCAATTAGTCTGCAGAATTTAGAGGAGGTAAGCAATAATGAAAAATATCAGCCCAAAAATCAAACTAAATAATTTACTTTCTATTTTAGTTTTGACTTTAATTTTAAGCCTTATCCTTTCATTTAATCTGAGTGCAGCTTCTTACAGCGGAGAATTGAGCACTTCAGTAATTTATGAACAGGAATCAGAAAGGTGGCAGGACCAGAGCTGGCTGGAATTAGACTTTCAGCAGGATTTAAGTTCTGATTTAAACTATTATTTAAAAAGTGCTTTAACTTTAGAAAGCTATTATCAGCAGGATCAAAAAGAGAGAGAATTTGAGTTTGAATTTAAAGAAGCCTATCTAAATTATTATACAGCAAAGATTGACTGGAGGCTGGGTAGACAGAATTTTAGCTGGGGCAGTTCCTATAACATTAATCCTCTCAATTATTTTAATCCAATTGATCAGGGTGCAATTGATCCTTTTCAGAGTCGGGAGGCAGTTGATGGAATCAGAGCAGCCTATTATCCTAATTTTAATTGGCAGCTGACAGGGGTTTTAACTCAACATGCAGAAATTGATGAACTGCAGACTGCAGTCCAGTTAATCCGCAGGCGCTGGCGGGGTTATGATCTTGCTGCCTCTGTTTTTAGCGGTAATAGCCTGCAGACAGTTCCAGGAGCAAGTAATTTTTATCCGGAAGTTAATAAAATTGGATTTGATTTTAAGGGAGATTTTAGCAGCAAAAATATAGGCCTTTTTTCCGAAGTTGTCTACAGTGATTATCAGGATTCCAGGCTGGAAAACACCAATGAGTTAATCATTGGTCTGGATTATAAATTCGATAATAATCTTTATCTTCTGGGACAGTATTATTACCAGCAGCTGCCTCCTGTTCAGTCTGAGGCAAATCAATTATTGGTTTTGAGGGCCGAAAAACCTTTTGCCAATTTTCATAACTGGGAGCTCAATTTGATTTCTGACCTTAAAGCAGGAATGTCTCTGGTCCGGCCGAAAGTTATCTTTTCATTAAATGAAGGCCTTGATTTTGAAAGTGGAGCCGTTATTAAGCTTAATCAGAAAAGAGAAAGCAGTTTAAATCGACTAAATCAGGAACTTATCTATCTTTCTTTAAGTAAATACTTTTAGCAGAGGAGCTGATCTGAATGCTGCAGAAGATAATAGAAAAAATTTCATCACTGGCAGTTAAACATCCGCTTCCAGTAATTTTAATCTTTATTTTAATAACACTTTTTTCACTTTATAATTTACAGGCAATCGAGGTAGATACAGCAATTAAGAGTCAGATTCCGGAGTCGATGCCTTCTAGAACTAAAATAGAAGAGATTGAAAACATTTTTGGTGGTACAGAAATGGTTATGCTGACAGTAGAGGCAGAAGATGTGCTGGAGGCTGAACTGCTCAAGAAACTTCGTTTTATTTCAGACGAATTAGAAAAACTGGCAGAAGTTGATAAGGTCAACAGTCCCTTTACAGTAAATATTATTGAGGGTAGAGATGATGAATTATTGATAGAAAGCGCTGTCAGTACGATTCCAACAGACGCGGCTGGAAAAGAAAATTTGCGAGAGCGGCTTGCAAATAGCGAACTGGTCATGGGTTCGATTTTTGCCAGAAACTTTAAGGCAGTTAATATTGCTGTTATACTGGCTGAAGACTTTGATGATGCAGAGATCAAGAAAAAAATTAATACTATTTTGGCAGAAGCAGACGAACAATTTCCAGCTGAAGAAAGTATATTAAAGTCCGGACTGCCAATCATAAGAGCCTTAAATGCAGAAATTATGCAGCAGGATATGAGGCTTTTAATGCCGCTGGGCTTAGTTATTATGTTGATTTTTCTTTTCCTCTGTTTTAAACAGCTGCGGGGTGTCATTTTACCATTTACAGTTGTTATAATGTCAATAATCTTTTCTTTGTCTCTGCTGCCGCTTCTGGGCTGGAAGTTTCAGCTGATGACAGTTATTTTACCGGTTATTCTAATTGCGGTAACCAATGATTACGGAATTCATATTATTGCAGCTTATCAGGAACTGGCAGTTGAGCAGAAAAATTCAGTTCAGTTAAGTAGAAATTCTGTTTTAAAGCTGGGAGCTCCAGTAATTGCTGCCGGAGTCACAACTATTGTTGGTCTGCTTTCACTTTCCAGTCATATTATTGTTCCGGCTCGAGAACTGGGAGTGCTGGCAGGTGTCGGAATTACTTTTGCACTTTTAGCCAGCCTTTTATTTATCCCGGCAGTTTTATCTCTGCTACAAGTTAAAACTCCACTCAAAAATTATGGGCTTGGGGCTGGAAATAATAAAGAAATCAACAGAAAAGGAATTATAGACAGGATCCTGTTTAAAATCGCTAATCTGGTTGGCAAAAACGCTAAAAGGATTTTAATTTTTAGTGTTTTAATTATTCTGTTTCTTTCAGCCGGGATGCTGCAGATGCAGGTTGACACCAACCCAATTAATTTCTATGAAAAAGAGTCTGAGATTGTGCAGGCCACAGAAATAGTAAATCAGCATTTTGGTGGTGCAAATTCTATCTCTGTAGTTGCCAGGGGTGATATTACTCAGTCGGAGATGATGCAGAAAATCAGTGATTTTGAGCTGGCAATTGAAGAATTTAAGAATGTAGGAGAAGTAAGCGCAGTTTCTACAATAATTAGAACTATGAATAAAGAACTCCACAATGGGCAGCCAGAATTTGAAAAAATACCGGAAGCAGATTCTGCTTTATCTCAGTATTTACTTCTTTTTTCAATGTCAGGTGATCTTGATAAACTGATTGATTTTAGAGAAGAAAATGCTTTGATAACCGCTAGAATTAAAACTAACAGCACGGAAGAAATAAGAGGAGTTCTCAATAAAATTCAAAATGAGGCTCAAAATTATGAAGCTGGCACTTTCCCTCTGATAGGTGGATTTGGTGATCTGCTGTCTGAGCTGGTTAATGCTGTGGTTCGAGGCCAGATAATCAGTCTTTTTCTTTCAATAATCCTGGTTGCAGCTGTAGTTATGCTTTTATTTAAATCTTTTACAGCCGGTGTTTATACATCAGTTCCTCTGATAACTGCTTTAGTCTTTTTATTTTCGCTGATGGGCTTTTTAAATATCAAACTCGATATGATTACCACTATGCTTTCTTCGATAATGATCGGAGTCGGAGTTGATTATACCATTCATTTTCTCTGGCGCTATCGCGAAGAAAGAAGAAATTTATCCAAAAAAGAGGCGGTAGTTAAGACTCTAACAACTTCAGGCCGGGGAATAACTTTCAATGCTCTTTCTGTAATAGTTGGATTTTCAGTTCTTTTTGTTTCCGGATTTTTACCGGTTAAATTCTTTGCCTTTTTAGTAACAGTTTCTATTGCCACCTGTTTAATTGGAGGGTTGTTGATTCTTCCGGCTTTAGTTCTTGTTTTTGAGCCTGATTTTTTGGAATCAAAGTAAATGACGATAGGTACCAGGTACCTAAAAAGATTTCTGGTATCTGGTACCTATATTTATCTATAAACTTGATATTATTTTTAGTTTTGTTATAATAAAAAGTGGTTGAAAGAGCAAACAGGAGCAAATTATTCTCTAAAAGAACAAATCGCTTCTAATCAAATTACAATCTTATACAAGGTCAAAAATGCTCATAAAAGACAATAAACTTTTAAGGAGGGTTTTTTACTTATGGAAAAAATTAGAACGATTTTTGCTTCGCTGATGATTATAACACTGCTGATGACAGGAATGGCTTTGCTGCCAACAGAGACACAGGCTCAGGATAATACAATTGAACTGGGTTATGTAAACTGGGCTGGAACAGTTGCGGAGACTCAGGTTGCTGTGGAAGTATTGGAAGAAATGATGAATTATAATGTAGAGACAACAATGGTTGGAGTTGGTCCAATTTATGCGGCTTTAGCTGAAGGTGATATTGATGCATTTATGGGAGTTTGGCTGCCGCTGACACATCAAAGTTATATTGAAAGATATAAAGATGATATTATTAAAACTGGACCTAATTACAAAGGTGCAAGGATAGGACTTGTGGTCCCGGAATATGTTGATATTGATTCTATAGAAGAATTGAATGAACATCGTGATAAGTTTGATGGCCAGATCACAGGAATTGAACCTGGTGCTGGAGTAATGGAGGCAACTAGAGAAGGTATTGAAGAATATAGTTTAGATTTTGATCTTTTAACAAGCAGTGGACCTGCAATGACTGGTTCTTTAGAAAGTGCAATTCAAAAAGAAGAATGGATTGTAGTAACAGGCTGGCGACCCCACTATAAATTTGCCAAGTTTGATCTTAAGTTTTTAGAAGATCCTAATAATGTTTATGGTTCTAAAGAAAATGTTTATACATTCCACAACCCACAGCTAGCTCAGGAACATCCGGAAGTAGTAAGTTTCTTCCATGACTTTAGAATGACCACTGATGAAGTAGCTGAAGTTATGGCCTGGATCGAAGATGGAATGGAAGAAGAAGAAGCTGCCCGAAAATGGGTTGAAGAAAACGAAGAAAAAGCTCGCGGCTGGACTAATCCGGTTAGCGTATCTGAATAAATTTGAATATTTTAAAATAAAATCTAGATAAAACAAGTACCCTGCTGTTTAAACAGCAGGGTTTTTTAAGTTTGCCTGGCATGAATATTTGCTAATCAGTGAAAGTCTGATGTGGGGGTTAATAGTGCCAACCACTAGCTGAAGACAAGGGTGTCCATCGTGAGATGGAATCTGAAGGAAGTTGGAGGCAAAGCTTCGGTCTGAGGAATACGAACTGTATAGAAGGCACAATTCTGGGGATGAGTTTGCTTAACAAAACAAAGCCCAAAACTATTCAAGACAGGAAGTGTAAATACAGCGGATAGATGAAGTGAAAGTAAATATTCTTAACCAGGGAAGGTCTGACAGTAAATTGTGGTGATGAATTTCTAAGCAATAAACTCTGCAGTAATGTAAGAGATTAACTGTCAGAATGCAGCAGAAGTCATAGTAGATTGATGGATATATACATCGATTGAAGGATGAAACATTAAGAGGTTTCTTAGATTTGAACAACTCGATGGAAACACAGAGAAAGCAGACAACTTCATATGAAGGCTGCTCTCAGGAAAGAAGGCTGGAAGCTGGAAGGAATGCACACCAGGCAGTAAATAAAGCTAAAGAATATATAAATGATGGTTATACATGGGTGGTCGATATCGACCTTGAAAAGTATTTTGATACTGTTCAACATGATAAACTGATGTCTTTAGTAGCCAGGAAAGTGCAGGATAAAAGGGTGCTGAAACTAATAAGAGCTTAT
>Ga0247721_100163_pt1 | contig 29037 bp, 21 predicted proteins | sample MSEWel2017_08_16_FD_189089 | JGI IMG/M metagenome (GOLD analysis project Ga0247721, IMG submission 189089) | Subsurface sediment microbial communities from gas well in West Virginia, United States - MSEEL Well Study Marcellus 3H_2017_08_16 | ecosystem: Environmental > Terrestrial > Deep...
CAGCCAACATTGCAATAACTGAACCCACTGCAGATCCTGTAACAATTGATGGTATAACCTTAAGTGGATCAGCTGCTGCAAATGGAATAGCTCCTTCTGTAATTCCAATTAAGCCCATAAAGAAAGCTCCTTTACCGGCCTGTTTTTCTTCTTTATTATATTTATGAGGGGCAAGCATTGTTGCCAGGGCCATCCCCAGTGGTGGAATACAGATTGCAACCGCAATTGGTCCCATCACAGTATAAACTCCCTGTTCAATTAATCCAGTTCCAAATAAAAATGCTGTTTTATTAACTGGTCCACCCATATCAAAAGCAATCATGGCACCAAGAATAATACCAAAAATAACCTGACTTCCCTCACTCATGCCCTGCAGCCAGACTGTAAGATTTCCCATTACATTACTGATTGGTACCCCTATAACATACTGCATTAAAGAACCGACTATAATTGTAGATAAAAGTGGAATAACAAAAATCGGCATCACAGGTTTTAATACTTCAGGTACAGACCAACTTTTAATCCAGGCAGCAATATAACCGGCTAAAAGACCCGCTACAATACCACCTAAGAAACCCGCACCAATCTGTCCTGCAAGATAACCACCAACCATACCTGATACCAGACCAGGTCTGTCAGCTATGGAATAAGCTATATATCCTGCCAGAATTGGTACCATTAAAGTAAAAGAAGCACTACCAAGGTCCAATAAATTTTGTAGGATAGGATTTGTTACATCTGCTCCTTTACCTGCTTCTATACCACTTAACATTATTGAAAAAGCAATTAGAACTCCCCCGGCTACAACAAATGGAATCATGTAACTTACACCGGTCATCAGGTGCCCTCTAATTTCTTTTAATTTAGCTTTCATAATTATTTTCCTCCTAATTTTTATTGACTTCAAATAATCTAAAATAGTTAATATTTTTGATTTAGTTCAAATTTTATTCAGAGAATTTTTCAATAATTTTATCTATAATCTGGTCTGAATGTTTAATTGCTTTTTGAACATCCAATTTTAATTTAGGCATTCCTTTAAATCTATCTGCTTTAGAGATACTAACATCTGCTGCTATTATTACTGCAGCTGCACCTTCAATATCTTCTTTAGTTATCTCATTTTCAATGCCAATTGAACCCTGAGTTTCAACCTTTATTTCAACCCCCTTCTTCTCAGCGCTCTTTTCTAAGGATTCAGCTGCTAAATATGTGTGCGCAACTCCTGTAGGACAGGCTGTAACTGCTAAAATTTTCATAATATTTCTCTCCTTTTATTAAAAGTTTTTAATCTAAGCAAATATATTCTGAATAATTGAATTTACATTTTCCTTGTCTTCTGCCTTTAAAAGATTCTTTTTAAAATCATCATTTAATAAATTTCTGGACAGAGTAGATAATATTTTCAAATGTTCACTGCTTTCACTTGCCTCTGGAACTGCAAGCAAAAACACCAGCTTAACTTTTTTGCCATCAAATGATTTCCAGTCTATTGCTTTATCCAGGCGAGCAAAAGCAACAGCTGCTTTTTTTACTCCTTTCGATTTACCATGAGGAATTGATATCTCACTGCCGACACCAGTACTGGTCTTATCCTCTCTCATTAAAACAGATTCTACAAAATCATCATACGAATCCAGGTTACCATTTTCGTCAATTAATCTTGCCATTTTGCTGATAACATCTTCTTTATTTTCTGCTTCTAAATCTAAAGTTATTAAATTGGTATTAATAATTTCATTCATCTTATAACCCCCTGTTAGTTAATAAAGAAATAATCTTTTCCTTTGATTTTGCTTCTTTTATTTGATTTAAACGTAAATCATCTTCCATAATCTGATAAAAATAACTGAAAAATTTCCTGGCAATCTGATTATCTATGGCCAGTAAAAATACAATCTTTACTTTTTCTTCACCCCACTCAATAGCTTCTTTTAAGACTGCAGCAGCAACTTTCCTTTGTTTTATCTCTTTAATCCTGGCATGAGGAATTGCCAGGCCTTTTCCCACCTCAGTTGCGGTTATCTTTTCCCTTTTTAAAACCGAATCAATAAATTCCTGATCAACAAAACCTCTTTCTTTAAGTCGTGCACCTAAAAATTTTATTACCTTTTCTGGATCTTTTAAATCTAAATTGACAAATATTAACTCTGGCTCAAATAGACTTTTTAATTCACTGGCAGGAGACATACTATTGCTAAATTTATTCTTATCAGCCTGGGATAAATAATTAATTTTTTCTTTAATTCTACTCAAATCTGATTCAGTTAATATTGGACTGACAGTAATTACATCTTTTTTTGTGTTGGATAATGGAATAGTAGAAATAATTAGATCTACATTTTCAAGCTCCTTATTATCTAGTTCGTGAGTAGAAAGTATTTCTACAATTTCAATCTGTGGTAAATATCTTTTTATTTTACTGGCAAGTAACTGTGAGGTACCAACTCCACTACTGCAGACTATTATCACTTTCCAACTCTGAGTAATTCTTTCTACTGCAGCTCCCAGGTGCAGAGCTATATATCCAATTTCAGCTTCTGGAATTTTATAGGACCATTTAGCCTCAATTCTATCGGCTATTTTTGCAGCAATCTGATATTCTTTTTTGTCCTTTAAAACATTTAGTTGGTCATCACTCATTTTAATATCTCTGTCTTTTTTTAATCTTTCCAGAGCTATTGCAATATGAACAACTAAAGCTGTAACTGCTTCATCAGTAAACAAAAATGCTGATTCGAACTCAACCTCTGTGATAATCTTTTCTATTTCTTTAAAATTAATCTCTCCGAATAACTCCTGCAGCTGTTCATAAATATCATTTTCTTCCTTAAAATCATGATTCAACTCTTCTTCCAACATGTTTTTTAATTCTTGACTGTTTTTTAACTTAACTAAGAGATCAGCAACTGCTTTTCGCCAGTTTTTTTCTGCCCCTTTAACATAGATTCCATAATTCTGTCTTCTTTCAAGCTGGAGATCATATTTAGAAAGCCAATCTTCTATTTCTTCTAAATCCTTATAAATTGTGGAACGGCTGACAAATAACTTATCCGCAATATCCTACATCGTATACTGCTGATGCTGATATAATAAATATTTAAGTATAAATTCTTTTCTCTTTTTAGGTGAAACAGCATCCTTATAGTCCTCTAATTGAGAAAATTTTTCTAAAAGAATCTTTCTTTTCTGAGAGTCAACTTCTACCCAGACACCCACACCGGGCTTTTTGACCAGATTAATTGATCTGTTTTCAAGCCATTCTTCCAACTTATTTAAATCATTCCTGATTGTACGACCTGAAACATTAAAATAAGAAGCAAGATCGTTAATAATTACTGATTTTTCACTTTTTAATAAAACAGATAATATTTTTCTGCTTCTTTTATTTGGAAGTTCCTGCATTATAAATGCTCCTTTGTAATCAATTATTGATTGCTAATTAATAAGGAAAATTTGAGCTTTCTTATTTAATTTTAGTATATCATCATCTAGATCCCTAATCTACAGGGTAAAGATTACAATTGTTTCCGCTTCATTGTGGAAATAATAAACTATTTAATATAAAAAAGACAGCCCCTCCCGGAACTGTCTCACCTAAAACATATATTTTTCTTTTATAATTCAACAATTATCTTCTTCTCTACCGGGATGATTACAATCCCATTATCCTCTGCAACATAGGTTCCACCCTTTAGTTCTTTAACTTCAGAAATAGAATGCAAAATGATCTTCATATCCTGCTCCAGCTGCTCCAGTTGAAACTCGAGCTGCTCACCATTTCTTATAGCTTTAACTCTATTAACAATCTCGCCTTCAGCATTTACTAATTCTGCAGCAGCTTCCTGACCCTCCTGCAGCTGATATAAATGCAGACTGATTCCTTCTAGATAATCATATTCAGCACTGTCATCTCTAGCTCCTACAGCTAAGAGGGTATTTTCTCTAACATAAAGAGGTAGAGAAAAATAGTCATATTCTTCCTGGTACCAGCGTCCTCCTTCTTTAACTTCACCACTTAGATAATGGGTCCATTTCCCTGCCGGCAGATAATATTCTGCCTTACCATTTTTATTAAAAATTGGAGCCACCAGCAGTGAATCACCCAGCATATACTGCATATCCAGATATTTAACTGCTGGATCCTGATCAAATTCGAGAATCAGAGGCCTCATTACTGGAATTCCAGTTTTTTGAGCCTTAACCGACATCGAATAAAGATAGGGCATTAATCTCATTTTTAGTTTAGTGAATTTTTCTAAAACCTCAGAAGACTCTTCGTCAAAAAGCCAGGGTACCCGATAACTCTCAGAACCATGCAGCCGGCTGTGGGTAGAAAGCAGCCCAAACTGAACCCAGCGCTTATATAAATCAGGGGTGGTTGTCTGTTCAAAACCACCAATATCATGTGACCAGAAAGAAAAACCGGACATTGCAAAAGAGAGGCCGCCGCGCAGAGTTTCTGCCATCGAAGCATAACTGGCTGTACTGTCTCCGCCCCAGTGAACCGGGAACTTTTGACTGCCTGCAGTTGCCGAACGGGCAAATAATACTGCATTACCTTTTCCTCTTTCTTTTTCCACAACCTCAAAAACCGCCCTATTATATAAATAAGTGTAATAGTTATGCATTGAATTGGGATCAGAGCCGTCAAAATACTCCACATCAACCGGAATTCTTTCGCCAAAATCGGTTTTAAAAGCATCTACCCCCATTTCCAGCAGTTCTTTTAGCTTTTCCTGAAACCACTTTACTGCCTCTGGGTTAGTAAAATCAACCAGAGCCATCCCCGGCTGCCAGTGGTCAATCTGTTTAATTCCCTTACCGTCTTTTCTTTTAAGCAGATAATCCTTTGCTGAGCCTTCCCTGAACATTTCCGATTCCTGAGCTATGTAGGGGTTAATCCAGACAGAGACCTTTAAACCTTTCTGATGATAGCGTTCCAGCATTGCCTCTGGATCTGGAAAAGTTCGCTGATCCCATTTTAAATCAGTCCAGTTAAGCTCTTCCATCCAGAAACAGTCAAAGTGGAAAACATCCAGCGGAATATCGCGTTCTGCCATCCCTTCAATAAAAGAACTGGTAGTTTCTTCATCATAATCAGTAGTAAATGAAGTAGAAAGCCAGAGTCCAAAAGACCAGGCGGGAGGTAAGGCCGGCTTTCCGGTCAGCTCAGTATAGTGGCTGAGAACCTCTTTATTATTTTCCCCATAAATGAAATTATAGCGCAGCTCCTCTCCTGGAACTGAAAATCCTACATATTCCACCTTTTCACTGGCAACTTCAAAGGAAACATTGTCTGCATGATCAACAAAAATTCCATAGCCGCGGCTGGTCAGATAAAAAGGAATACTCTTATAGGCTACCTGAGAAGATGTTCCTCCATCCTCATTCCAGGTCTCTACTACCTGGCCATTTTTGACAAAGGCTGTAAAGCGCTCTCCCAGTCCGTAAACACATTCCCCTGGAGCAAGCGATAGTTCTGTCAGCATGTAGGGGTCATAATCTGCTTTTAAATAATTATTTCCGGGCAGCATAGAAGAAACTTCTTTATCATAGCGCATATAACCCAGGTTTCTAAAACCACAGGAGCTTAATACCTCTCCCTCTGCTTCAAACTGATACTTCCAGTTTTCGCGGTCGACTCTAATCTTCAGGTCATCTACTTCCATCAGTGCTTCCGCTTCTGTAATTGTAATTTCAACCGGCCGGGGATCTGTATTTTTCTCAAATTCAATCTGTCCCGAATCATATCCCTGGTGGTGATAATTTTTAACTTTAATTACATTTTCCGCCACCGCTCTAAACTCGACTGTAATTGTTCCAATATCCAGAGCCTGCGCTCTAGACTCAATTTTCTGCTCGGGAGCAATAATTCGCATCCCATTTTCTATCTTTTCTATTTTATAAGCGTGAGAAGCATAAATCGGATTTGCTTTTTCGCTTCTCAACCAGTATCCTTCTGTAAATTTCATCAAACCACTCCTGTTCCAATTCCATATTATCTCTAGCCATTTAAAACAGGGACTCTGCCGGACAAAATCCCTGTTTACTTTAAATATTAATTACTGCCATCAATCTCCTGCCATTTTGTTTCAATAGTTTCTATTGTTTCTGCCTTTGTTGCATTACCACCAACATAAGACTGCATTGCCTCTCCAAAAGCACTATGGAAAGAATCAGTAGAGTAAATAATAGCCAGAGGTGCAGATCCTTTTTCCTCTGCAGCTTTAATTCCTTCTTGAATAATTTGATAATAGTCATTTGGAATTTCTGCATTTATTGGAGGTACAACACCAGCTACATCTGTAAACCAGCTTTTACCATAATCAGAAGTATACCACCAATTAACAAAATCCAATACTGCCTCTAAATCTTCGGAATCACTACTAACTCGAACTGCCTGATCAGCACCACTAATTACCTGACTCTCAGCTGGATCTTCTGATACAGGATAACCGGTAAAACCAATATTTAATTCGGGATCAATCTGAATTAAACTATCTTCAACCCACGGACCCTGGCCGATAATCATTGCTGCCTGTCCTGTTGCAAACTGCGAAATCTCAGTATTTAGTGATGACTCCAGAATTTTGTTATCTCCATGTTCCACAACAAGATCAACAAAGTGGAAGAAGTTCTCTTCTAAAACCGGATAATCAGAAAAAGAAGCTTCACCATTCTCAAAGTCTCTAACTAAAGCCTGAACATCATCTTCAGCTGCAACTAAGAAATGCTGGAATAAATGTTTGAAAACCCACCATTCGGAAAAGCCGCTGGTAAAAGGTCTTATACCCTCTGCTTCTAATTTTTCAATTGCTGTTTCCATTTCGGAAATTGTTTCTGGGAACTTCTCAATCCCAGCCTGAGCAAATAGATCCTTATTATAAATCAGGCCAAAATAATTACCCTTAATGGCAAAACCATATACTCCGTTACCATCAGCATCTGCCATCGCCTTTTTAACAGAGGGCAGCATTGTATCCATCATTGGTTCTCCCGACAGATCATAAGAATATTCCTTATAAAGTTCAATTTCTTTACCAGAAGTGGAGGCAAAGAGATCAGGAATATCACCAGAATTTAATTTAACTTTTAATAAAGTTGGATAATCACTCTGAGTTGTCTCATAGTTAATCTCTACCTCATTATTTACTTCCTCCTGATAGGTATCAATTAATTCGTTAATTGGATCCGCATACTCGGGCATTGAAATAAAAATATCAATTTCAGCAGTCTGTGCCAGCACATTAAAAGTCCCTACCAACATCATCACTGCAACCAATAAAACTACCATTTTCCTCATAGATTAACACTCCTTTTATTATTTTTATTGATGTAAAAACATCAATATTTACTAACCCTTTAGAGAACCAGCAACTACTCCTTTAACAATATATTTCTGCAGCAGAACAAAGAAAATTAAAGACGGAACAATAGCCAGCACCATTGCTGTCATTGCATAATGCCACTGAGTATTATACTGACCGACAAAGTTGTAAGCAGCTAAGACTAAAGTTTTAGTTTTCTGACTGTCATTAACCATCAACAGAGGCAGCAAAAAGTCATTCCAGATCCACATCACATCTAAAACAATTACCGTTGCTGTAACCGGTTTTAAAATTGGAAAAATCACATAAATAAAAGTCTGAAAAGTTGTAGCTCCATCAATAAAAGCACTTTCGTCAATTTCTTTGGGTACTGTTTTCATGAAATTGAAATAAATAAAGGTTGCCATTGGGATTCCAAAACCCCAGTACTGAATTCCCAGCCCGACTCGACTCCCGGAAAGATTAATTATATTCATTACTTTTAATAAAGTAATCATAAATGTCTGAAACGGAATTAACATTGGAGTAATAATAAATAAGAAGGCCAGACTGGTAAACCTGCTGCGGCTGCGGTCGATAATATAAGCTGCTAAAGATGAAAAAGCAACTATTCCTGTAATTCCAACCGCTGTAATAAGAATATTATTAACAAATAAACGGGGATAATTCATTTTATCAATTACATAAAAGTAATTATCGATATTTAGCTGCTGAGGTAAGGCAATGACATCGATTATTACCTCTCTAAAAGTCTTAAAGGAGTTAATGAACATTAAAAACACCGGATAAATGAAAATAGCAGCAGCAATAATAGCAATAACTTCCAGTATAAAATAATTAATTTTGAGACGACTATTTCTTTTCATTATAGTTCTACCTCATTTCGTCTGGATATTTTTAAAACAATTTGAGTTAATATTAGAACAATAATGAAAAAGATAATAGCTTTAGCAGATCCCAGACCATAATTGTTATACTGAAAGGCTTCTCGATAAATATCTAAAGTAGCACTGTAGGTTGAGCCGCCCGGACCACCCTGGGTTAAGGCCAGAATAATATCAAAGACCTTGAGGCCTCTGGTTAAAGACATAAACATACAGACTGTAATCGAAGGTCCGAGTAAAGGTAGAGTTATTTTGAAAAATTTCTGAAAAATATTAGCCCCATCAACAGTGGCCGCTTCTAGAAGATCTCCTGGTATAGCCTGCAGCCCTGCAATATATAAAACAATGTAAAATCCAAGCTGCTGCCAGACTCCGACTAAGACAACTGAATAAAAAGCAAGATCTGAATTACCAAGCCAGCTTAAGTTCAACAATCCAAACTCTGTTATTTCATAAAGCCTGGCAAAACCCTGAGAAAATATGAACTTCCAGATAAAACCCACGATAATCATACTCATAATATAGGGAACAAAAAATATCCCTCTTAATAATTTTGCTGTTTTTAATTTCTGTACTAAAACTAAAGCAATCAATAAGGCAAATAAATTACTGAAAATCATGAATAAAGCTGTGTACTTACCGGTAAAAATTAAAACATCAAAGAATTGGCCGCTCTCCAAAAATATTGTTTTGAAATTTTCCAGGCCAATGAATTTTGCTTCTCTGTCAATTCCATTCCACTCAGTTAAAGAATAATAACTGCTGATCAAAAATGGCAAATAAATTGTAATACTAACCATAATAATTGCTGGTAAAGTAAATAAATATTTTTCTTTCTTATCTTTAAAAAGCACTCTTTTTAACTCCCCTTTAAATTCTTAATATTTTTATCTTAAAAATCATTCTCAAAATTTAAATGAAACACGTACTTCAGGATACCCAAAAAACAATTAATTCTTAAATTAAATAATTATATCCGTGATAATACTTGAGATTTTCCTTCATTACAATCTCTAATTTGGTAATATAACGTTCTTTTTGAAGCCTTCTGTCATCTGCAAAGTTTTCGAAAAGCATTTTGATCGGATAATATCCCTGATTAAATGGTTCCTGACAGATGACTGCCTGAACAATCTTTTTTTCAATTAATTCTATTGTTTCTTCAAAAAGGTCATAACCAATTAATTTAATTTCTCCTACTTTCCCACTCTGCTCGAGGGCCTCAGCTGCAGCATTTAAAGTCTGGTTGACAACATAAATTGCTGTTAAATTTCTATTATTTCTTATAATCTTTTTGATTTTCTTGATTGCGTTTCTATTCAATTCACCATCTAAATCATAATTTTGTGTAATCTTTTGAGGTGACAAAATATTATAATTCCCAAAATTCTGGATGCTGGCTTTAAATCCGCTAATTCTTTTAAAACCAGTTTTGTCATTAATATCTCCTATTATCGCAACACTCCCTTCTTCAGCAAATCCGGCCATTAACTCTCCACATAATCTACCTGCCTGATAATAGTCACAGCCAAAGTAAAATAATCTATTGCTCTGAGGCAGATCTCTATTAAAAGTTGCTACCTTCTTCCCATTTTCAATTAATCTTTCAACAAAATCATTCAAACCAGCTTGATTCCAGGCTGCAAGCATTAAAGCATCAATTTCAGGCTCCATCTCCTCTAATTGTTCCATCTGTTGAGAAGCAGAATGAGCTTCTTTTAAAATAATATTAAGTCCATAATGGCTCAGCTCATCGTAAATTTTATTAATTCCCTGTTTTATTTCAGCTGCAAAGCCCTCCGGGAAAAAGTAAGAAATTCCAATTGTATAATTAGTTTTTTTAGCAAGATGTTTGGCAGCTTTATTGGGTTTATAATTAATTTTTTCTATATAATTTAAAACTTTTTCTTCTGTATCTTTAGCTACACTACCCCGCCTGTTAATTACTCGATCAATTGTACTCCGAGATAGATTTAAATCCTCTGCTATATCCGAAATAGTTACATTTTTCATCTCCATAATTAATTCTCCTGTGCCAATTTTTATGATTTTGAAACACGTACCTCATTAATTATATTCAACACAAAATCAAAAAGTCCTGCAAAAAATTTAGTTTTTGCAAATAACCATGACTTTCTCATTATCATATAAATACAATAATTTTTTTCCTTCCTGCTTAAACATTTCGCTCCCCCTTTTTTTAATTGATTTTATTTTCGGACTATTCAGCCCGCAAAAATTTATTTTGAATATTGCGATTTTTGTGATAATAATTGGTGTAATTTATCGGCTGGAGTGCGTGAAGTTTTAATCGGCAAATTTCAATTTTTAGATTCCTGTCAGAATAAGATTCCAACAGTATTAAAATACCTGAAAACAACTTCTAGCAGTCCAGCCGTGACTGTGAATTTTAAATTATAGCTTACAATTAGCTTCCATTAATTAGACTTCAACCAGACAGTCATTTCGCCTTTGCCGCGGTTATTCCAGCTGTAATAGGGCACAGCTTTTATTTCAATCTCTTTCATTTCTGGCTTTTCTGTACTGTAGAGTCCTCCAGTCCAGGCCGACTTATCAATTTTCGAGGCCTGAGCTTTGATGGTAGTAACTCCACCCAGAAGTCCTGCTTCGAATTCGGGCCTCAATTCTGTCTGATTATTTAGGTAAATAGCTGCCAGGTTATTTCCATTATCTTTTTCTTCGAGAGCATAGACAATCGGTCCCCGCTGAATAGCTGCTTTTGCTGTGTCCTCTTTTACTTCTGGATTTGCATAAACTTTTTCTGCCGGCATTTTCAAAATTAAACTTATTTTATCATTCTGCCAGCTTCTTTTTAATCTTAAATATCCAGCCTCTAAATATTCCGGAATATTGATATTTTTACCATTGATCTGTAAAGCTGCTTTTTTACACCAGCCCGGAATTCTTAAGGCCAAAGTGAATTCTACTTTCTTTTCTGCTTTAAGCTCTATTTCTATCTTTTCACCCCAGGGGTAATCAGTCTTCTGAACAATTTCGACTTGCTGACCGTTAAATTCGACTTCTGTCTGACTGTCACTGTAAAGATTAAGATACAGCTCCTCCTCATTTTGGGAATAAATGTAGCTGCCGATGGAAGTCAGTAAGCGGGCCAGATTTGGAGGACAGCAGGCACAGCCAAACCATTTCTGCCTTACAGTCTTAACATGGCGGTGATCATGGCGCTTATCTGCCACCTCCGGTTTAACTTCAAGTGGATTAACATAAAAGAACTTCTTACCATCTTCTGACATTCCACTTAAGGCCCCATTATATAAAGCTCTCTCCATTACATCTGCGTATTCTCCCTTTTTTTCCAGATGCAGCATTCGCTGAGCAAAAAAGACCAGGGCTACTGCCGCACAGGTTTCAGTATAGGCTGTATCATTGGGCAGATCATAATCAAAGGTAAAAGACTCACCGTGAACACTGGAGCCGGTACCTCCTGTAATATACATCTGTTTTTGAGTGGTGTTCTTCCACAGCCTCTTACAGGCTTCAATTAGTGTCTGATCTTCTGTTTCTCTGGCAGCATCAGCCATACCGCTGTACATATATAAGGCTCTGACAGCATGGCCGACTGCAGCTTTCTGTTCTCTTACTGGAGCCTGGGCCTGATAATATTCGCGTTCTGTATTCTGCTTAAAATCCGGCCAGTGATTTACCTGCCCCCGCTCTTTCCATTCTTTTTCAAAATAAAAAGGTTCTTTCCCCCGCTGGTCGATAAAATATTTAGCTAAATCTCTGTATCTTTTTTCGCCGGTAACTTTATACAGCTTTATCAGGGCCAGTTCTATTTCCTGATGGCCGGGATAACCTTTGATCTGTCCTGCTTCAGTCCCAAATTTGCTGTCAATTAAATCTGCATTTTTCTGCATAATATTGAGGAATTTTTCTTTTCCAGTCGCCTGATAATAAGCCACTGCAGCTTCGATCAGATGGCCGGCACAGTAAAGTTCGTGGCATTCAGCCAGATTTTTCCACTTCATCTCTGGTTCTTTAACTATAAAATATGTATTTAAATAGCCATCTTCCTGCTGAGCTTCACCAATCAGATCAATAACCTGATCTGCTCTTTTCTCCAGTTCAGGATCAGGATTAACTGACAGCTGATAGGCTGCAGCTTCCAGCCATTTTGCCACATCACTGTCCTGAAAAACCATACCGTGAAATTCACCTTCAGATCTACCGGCAGCAATCTTAAAGTTTTCAATTGCATGACTGGGTTCCGCCTCAGGCAGCTCATCATTTAAAGCCTGCCACTGATAAGGAATCACCTGTTCTCTGACCAGTTTATTTTTCTCCGCCAGTAACCCACCGGTTAATTTAGTCTTTTTAAGCTTAACTGACTCTAAATAATTTCGTCTCATTTTTTTCTCCCTTCGTCTATTATTCACAGCAATAAATCTATATTTTTTTTACTGAATCCCTGATCATTAGTCTGGTTGGCACCGTAATTTTCACTGGATAACTGCGGTTGTTACCCTTTAATTTATTAAATAACAGTTTTGCTGCTTCTTTGCCCATCTCGACTTTCCTGACCTTCATAGTTGTTAAAGCCGGTTTTATCTGATTTGCCATATCTATGTCATCAAAACCAACTACAGATATATCATCTGGAACAGCAAGTCCCTGATCTTTAAAACCGCTAATCGCTCCAATTGCAAGCAGATCAGAAGCTGCAAAAACTGCTGTTGGTCTCTGCTCAAAATCTAAAATTTCTAAAGCCGCCTGATAACCATCTTCAAAATCCCAGCCATTTGTAATAGCATGTTTTTGATCAAATTCTAGCTGATTCTGCTGTAATGCTTCCAAAAATCCATTTTTTCTCTCTTTAGAGGGCCGGCTATTAGCAGAACCGCCAATCAAAGCAAATTTACGGTGGCCGAAATCAGTTAAATGATTGGTTAAGTTAAAAGCACCTGTAAAATTATCTATTTCAACTACATCTACCTGATCATTGATAACTGAAGAACTGATCAAAATAACTGGCAAATTAATAGAAGCTATTGTTTCCAGCATTTTTTCGCTGTGTAATTCTCCACAGATAATACCATCAGCTTTTTCTTTAATCTCTCTGACTAATTTCTGATCGATATCATCTTCGTAAATATATTTAAAGATACAGTGATAATCATTTTCGGCTGCTATCATATCAATTCCGGCCACAACCTGGGGATAAAAAATATCATCACCAATTTTTGAGGCATTATTTCCATTATTTATTCTGTTATGAAAACATCTCAAGAAAAATATATTCCCAGTTTTTTCTCTGGCAGAATTAGTATTAATTTCAGAATTTACAAAAGTTCCTCGCCCCGGTTCTTTAACCAGATAATCTTCTAATACCAGTTCCTCAATTGCTTTTCTAACTGTATTTCTGCTTACCATAAATTCTTCTGATAACTTTCTTTCAGAAGGGATTTTCTCTGCTTTTTTATATTCAGCGGTCTCTATTCTTTTTTTAAGATCTTCTTTTACATCCAGATAACTATAACTTTTAGCCATTATAACCACACCTTTTATTCCAATATATAATTATTTCTAAAACTAGTACCGGTCCAGACCGGTCTAAATAAATAATATCTGATTTGTATCTTATTGTCAAATAATTTTATAAATTTATGTTTTATTCTGAAAATTTACAGCCGACTTTTGCTGCTAATATACGTACTGTTCAGGCTTTATTATATTTAGATTTTTGAAATCTCCAAATGAAGTACGTATTTCATTGCTGACATAACAATATATGACATAAACCTGTTAAGCTTACAGATAATGATAATCATGATAATAATTTAGATTTTCTTTGAGCACAACTTCCAGACGAGTAATGATGGATGAAGATGGACAAAATATTTTTAAGGATACAAAAGAAATTGATATCTCTGATCAATTTATAGTTGGAGGATTTAGCAAATCTAAAAGTTATACTTTTGATCTTTGAAACCGGATGCCCGCAAGCATCCGGTTTAATTATTTAAACTCTATTCTAATATTTTTTGTAAATTTTCCTGATTAAATTCTTCAATAATCAGATCCGCCTGCGATAAATCCTGACTCTCATCCTGAGCTCGATTAAAAGCTACCACTTTTGCACCGGCTCGATGGGCTGCATTAACCCCATGCTGGGAGTCCTCAATCACCAGACATTCTTGCGGCTTAACTCCCATTTTTTCTGCAGCTTTGAGGAAAATATCGGGAGCAGGTTTTCCATTTTCTATAGAATCTGCGCCAACATAACCTTCCATATACTGATCCAGTCCAAAACGCTGGTAAATATGCTCAATTACCGGTGAATAGGAAGAAGAAGCAATAATCATCTGATAACCGTGGTCTTTAAAAAACTCAAACCATTCTTCAACTCCCGGCATCAGTTCCAGCTCTTCAGCTTCTGCCAGCCCCTGATAGGAGCTGTGAATATGATCTTCCATAAAATCTTCCAGCTTATAATGAGCATACTCTTCCTTAACCTGATAGCGATCCAGAATATCTGTCCAGATATCTTTTAGATTTGCTCCCAGATGCCGGTCATGATCTTCCTGTTTTAAATCAAGTCCATATTTTTCGTATATTTCTTCATTTACTTTGTCATAAATTGGTTCTGAATCAATAATTGTTCCATCCATATCAAAGATTACAGCTTTTATCATTATTAATCACCCGTTATTTTATTAGTTTAAAACCACTTTTATTTATTATAACACATATTAGTGAAAAAGGAGAGCTGCAGCAGCCCTCCTTTAAATTTCCATTATTTGGTTCTGTACCCGGTACATGCACAGTTAAAACATTATAAATCCGGCTGCCAGATAAAGTACTAAAGCTAGAGCTCCGTTGAGCAGAGCATAAGGCAGCTGTGTATTTACATGATCAATATGGTCAGAAGCAGAAGCCATGGAAGAAAGAATAGTTGTATCAGAAATCGGTGAACAGTGGTCACCCATAATTCCTCCAGAAATTACAGCTCCAATTATCGGATACAGGGGAGCTCCCAGAGCAACACCCATCTGAATTCCAATCGGCATCATAATGCCAAAGGTTCCCCAGCTGGTACCGGTGGCAAAAGCCATTGCAGATGCCATAATAAAGACTATTGCCGGACCAAAAGCACCGCTGACTCTGCCTTCAACTAAAGAAGCCATATATTCTCCTGTTTCTAAATATCCAATTACATTTCCAATCGCAAAAGCTGTGATTAAAAGAATAGCTACCGGTACTATAGCTCCAATACCCTGATAGACATAATCAATATATTCTTTTAAATTCATCAATCCTTTTAACACATACAAAAAACCGGCAAAAGTTACTGCAGTGATTACAGCCCAGAAAACTGAAGTGGAACCTGATCCCTGCAGAATATTTCCTTCACCTGTAATATAAAGTGAGATCGGCATCATTGCTATTAAAACTACAATCGGCAGAATCATATTCCACATATTTGGAATAACACCCTCTTTGGGAGGTGTAGCAGTTGCCTCTTCGGAAACCATAGGAGTTGCTCCTTCTCTTAAAAGCATCCCTGTTTCAGTGGCTCTTTTTTCTGCTTTAGCCATTGGTCCCCAGTCCTTACCTGTCAGAATATAATAACCAACTGCGATTACTGCAATTATGGAATAAAATTGAAAAGGTATTGATCTGGCAAGTATAGCTGCCGGATTACCCTCGATTACTCCATTTGCAATTTGAACTCCGATAACTCCCATCAGCATTGCGCCCCAGCCGTTAAGCGGTATCAGTGCACAGACCGGTGCCGAAGTTGAATCACAGACATAAGCCAGTTTTTCCCGGGATACCTTAAATTTATCAGTCAGAGGTCGTGCAACAGTCCCTGAGACTAAAATTGTAATTGAGGACTCTATAAAAATAACAAGTCCTGTTATGTAAGCTAACAACAGGGCTCCCCTTTTATCCTTAACTATATTTCTTTTTTTCGTTAGATAATCGATAAAACCCTGAACTCCACCTGAGGCAGAAATTACAGTTATTAGTCCTCCCACTAAAAATGAAAATATTATAGTTTTGGTTATCCAGGCCTCAGAAAAAATAGCTACAATTTCTTCTAAAGTCATGTTAATTGCAGCAAAGAGCGACCAATCTGTTAAAATTAATGTTCCCGAAAAAATACCTAAAATAAGTGAAATAAAAACCTGTTTTGTTGTCAGGGCCAGTAAAATTGCAATTACCGGCGGTAAAATACTCCAAATCCCATATTCCATACTTTCCCTCCTCTTTTTATTTAAAAAATATCTGAAAATAATAACTGCTTATTATTATACCATAAAATAGGACATTTGTCCTAAATGTAAATTATCTGAAAAGTTTAGTCTGCAGATTGTCTGACAAAAATTGACAGGTTCACGGTGGTTGTAGATAAATGTAATTTTTTGTCGAATTAAATCAAACCAGTAAACTGCCACCAGAAATATTCGAAGACAATTGTAATTAAAGCCACCGCGGTCAGAGGAATTCCCAGTTTGATTACATCTTTTTCTCTATAATTCCCGTTTTCTTTTCCCATTCCTACCAGAATATTTAAATGATGGAATGGTAAAATATAATGGGTTCCGATTGCAGTATAGACAAAGAGGGCAGGAACTAAAGGGTTGATGCCAAAACTTTCGGCAAAGATAATAAAAGCCGGAATAGCTATTCCCATCACAGCAATTACACTGCCCAGAAACATATGTAAAAACATCGAAATTCCTGCTGTCATTAAAGCAAAATAGAGCATACTGCCCGGTGCTTCTGCGGGCAGGACAACCTCTGCCAGCCACTGATTCATCCCGGTTAAGGATCCCACCTTACCGATGGCTACTGCGGCAGTCAGGAAAATTAAAACCTTGATTGGTACCTGATTCCAGTCTTCTTTTTTGAGAACATCTCCGGTCAGCGGCAGGCTCATCATCACAGCAATAGTCAGAGTCAGCCAGCCCAGTTCAACTCCATGAAACGAATCAGTCATCCATAAAACTACAGCAGCAATCAGCCAGAAAACAGTCCTCTGTTCTTCTGCTGACATCATACCTAAATCTAGCAGTTTTTGACCGATTTTCTTTTTATTTATTTCTATCTCTTCTTCCGGTTTAAATAACTTGAGGATTACAAAAAGAGTCAAAACTGCTGCCAGTGCTGCCGGAGCTCCCATATATATAAACCAGCCTCCCCAGCTTAAATCAACTCCTGCAAATTCCAGTGTCATAAAATTTAGGGTACTCTCTCCTGTTAAAAAAATCATCGAAACCGGTATTGAAGCTGCAAAAACCGTCAGGCCAATCCTGGAGGCATCATTTTTATTAATTCCGGCATTCTCAATTACTACCGACATAACTGACATAATAATAAAAGCACGGGGCCAGGGATGAGGAATAATCAAACTCATCATAAAAGTTAAAGCAAAAATGGAATAAATTATGGAGCGATAGGAGTCTACAAAGCGGATAATAAATTTATAAGCAATCCTTTCTCCCAGGCCGGAGCGCTCAACTGCGGCTGCGATTAAATAAGCTCCAATAACTAGATATACTGTCTGGGAAGTCCAGAGTGAAAGTACTTCCTCCGGGGGAGCTATCTCAAAAATCAGCATTAACATTAAAAACAAAGCTGCTATATAGGCAGAATCAGCTACCTTTGCCGCCCAGAAAATAACTGTCATCAAAGTTAAGGAAAACATTTTCCGTCCTGCTAAAGAAAGACCGGGAAGCTTGAGATTCCAGATCAGTAAAGCTGCGATAATTCCAACAAATAAAAATACTGTGCGTTTATCTTTAATTTCAACCACCACCATTCTAATTCTATATCTATTTTAATAAAGTTTAGTAGAATAGTCAACTATTTAATCTCAATTTTTTAGCATCAGCCTCAGCTGACTGGTAGGCAGTCTCAATTATCTTCTGAGCTTCGTATCCATCCCTAAAAGTTGGAACTCCCGGATTTGATTTTCCGGCAGCAATAGACTCGAAAAAGAAAATTAGACTGACCAAATGCAGATCAATCATCATCCCCTGAGTTGATTTAGAGCCCGGATATAATTCTAAAAGCCTGTCTAAAAATTGATCGCCAGCTACCATTTCTTCGGTCACCCTGATCTCCTCTGGTGTCTGATCAAATAACTGGACCTTATCTATCTGATCTGAGTCAATATAAATTGCTCCCTGATCCCCAAAAATATGAAATCTAAACCCTTCATTACCCGGAGAAACTCTGGAAGCTTCGAGAGTTCCTCTGGCACCAGAGACAAAATCCAGCATCAGCATTGCCCAGTCATCAACATCAACCTTTTTTGATTTTCCTGCTGCTGTTTTTCGTGAATTTACAAAAGTTTTAGTCCAGGCACTCAGGCTCTCCACCTCACCCAGCAAAAATCTGCTTAAATCAATCATATGACTTCCCAGATCAACTAAGGCTCCTCCGCCAGAACTATCCTTTTTTAGACGCCAGCTGATCGGGACCTCCGGATTTAAATAGCGAGAATGATAATACTCTATTTTAGCAAACTGAACTTCTCCAATTACATTGTTTTTTAATAAAGCATGAGCATAGGCAGCTGCTGGGGCAAAGCGGTAGACAAATGCTATTTGATTTTTAAGATCTTTTCCTTCCAGCTGCTCCATAATCATCTCTGCTTCCTCGAGATTTAAGGCCAGAGGTTTTTCACAGTAGATGTGTTTATCAGCAGCCAGAGCTTTAAGTATTTCTTCAGCGTGCAGAAAATTTGGAGTACATAAATCCACCAGGTCCACATCAGCTTTTAATAATTTATCAAAATCATCTAAAACCTGATCAAAACCAATCTCCCGGGCCAGCTCCCCTTTTTCCTGAGGATGGCCTGTTGCTAAAGTACTTAAATTAATCTTAAAATCTAATCCCAGTTCCAGCATTTCCAAATTCTTAAGTCCCATCAGGTGAGTTTTAGCAATTCCACCTAAACCATTTAAAGAATAATTTATATTCATTAGATCAGCCTCCCGACTATTTTTTGTTATATAATTTAATTCAACCTCAGGCCAGAGAATCCTTCATTTTTCGCAGTAAATTCCGGATAACAAATAATTAACGAATTCTCTATTAATATTGCTGCCAACTTATTCTGCTAATTGTAGTCAATTTACATTTAATTACTATGATAATTCTGATATAATAAAATTTAGAAATGAGAAAACATTTAGATAAAAAATCATAAGAGGAGGTTTTTTGATGCCTTATTTAGCTGACGAAAATCGTTATGAGAAAATGGAATACAACTATACGGGAAACAGTGGACTTAAACTGCCGGCAATTTCTTTAGGTTTATGGCACAATTTTGGGGGTGTAGACACCCTGGAGAATGCCCGCAAGATGCTGCGCAAGGCTTTTGATTTAGGAATTACTCACTTTGACCTTGCCAATAATTATGGTCCACCAGCTGGTTCTGCCGAAGAAACAATGGGGATTTTAATGGAAAAAGATTTTAGACCCTATCGGGATGAATTGATTATTTCTTCCAAAGCCGGTTATTATATGTGGCCGGGACCATATGGAGAATGGGGCTCTCGCAAATACTTAATTTCGAGTCTTGACCAGAGCCTGCAGCGGATGGGACTTGATTATGTCGATATCTTTTATCACCACCGACCGGATCCAGACACACCTTTAGAAGAAACAATTGGAGCTTTAAAACAGCTTCAGGATCAGGGAAAAGCTTTATATGTTGGTATTTCAAACTATAATGCAGCTCAGACCAAAAAGGCAGCAGAAGCTGCTGAGAGAATGGGAGTTAATTTACTCTTAAATCAGTACAACTACTCTATCTTTGATCGCTGGTCAGAAGATGATAGTCTTTTAGAAACACTTAAAAATTTGAGAATGGGTTCAATTATTTATTCTCCTCTGGCTCAGGGATTATTAACTGATAAATATCTGGGAGGAATTCCAGAAGATTCCCGGGCTGCTAAAGAAAGCGGCTTTCTTAAAAAAGACAGTATCACCGAAGAAAAACTGGAAAAAGTAAGACAGCTGAATGAAATTGCTGCTGACAGAGGTCAGAGCCTGTCTCAGATGGCCTTAGCCTGGATTTTAGAACAGGGAGTTACTTCAGTTCTGGTTGGAGCCAGCAAAGTTGAGCAGGTTATTGAAAATGTTGGTACCTTAAATAATACCGGTTTTACCAATGAAGAACTGGCTGCTATTGAAGCAATCGCAGCTGAGTAAAAAGGAAAAAAGGTACCGGGTACCTGAGAATAACTGGAAATTATTATTTTAAGATAACAAAAAGGCTGAAGTCCACTTAAGGGCTTTAGCCTTTTAAAGTTTTTTATTGAGTTAGGCTGGCTCTGCTCTGCATAATAACTACTCCCCCCTACTCATAATTTCAACATCTTCTTATATTTAATTCTAGATAAATCATTTTTTTCCTGCTAGAAGTACTAGATTGCCTTTTCCTCTTTCCAGCTTCCTTTTTTAAACCAGATTGCTCCAATAATCGCACTCAGTAAATTGGACATAAACATTCCCCACCAGATACCAGAGGTTCCCAGCTGAAAATATTCTGATAAAAGTCTGGCTAAAGGAACTCGAAATCCCCAGAGAGCAATAACTGCCAGCACCATAGCGGCAACTGTATTTCCTGCTCCTCTAAAAGAACCACCAATTACGATTCTGACTCCCAGAAAACCAAATGATAAACCAACAATCTTGAGGAAATCAACTCCGATTGCAACTACTTCCGGATCATCATTGAAGACTGAAATGATCTGGGCCGGGAAAAATTGAGTAACTAAAATCAGGGCCATCATCAGGCTAAATGTCAGTCCTACAGCTGTCCAGGCAATCCGTTCAGCCCGATCAGCATCATCAGCTCCCATAGTCTGACCGACCATCGTAGTTGTTGCCATTGAAAGCCCGCGCATCGGCATCATGACTACAGATAAGATTCTGTTTCCGATTCCATAAGCTGCCACTGCCAGAGTTCCAAATTCAGAAACAATTCCCATCATAAAAGTCATTCCCAGAGCAATAATTGACTGTTCTGCTGCCGAAGGAGTTCCCAGCTTTATTATGTTTTTCTGTACTTCAAGATCAGGAACTAAATTTTTAGCTTTAAGCTTAATTCCCTTTTTACCTTCAAATAATAAATAAACTCCATACAGACCGGCAAGTGCTCTGGATAAAACTGTAGCTATCGCTGCCCCTCTAACCCCCAGCTGTGGAAAAAATCCCCAGCCAAAAATTAAAAAAGGGTCAATAATAATATTAAACACTGTTGAAAAAACTATCATCTTCATCGGGGTTTTGGTATCACCAACTCCTCTTAAAAGAGCTGTAAACACAAAAAAGATAAACATAAAAGCCACGCCGGCAAAAATAATATCCAGATAAGCTACTGCTTCAGTCATGATATTTGCCGGTGCTCCGATCCAGCCTAAAATTTTGCGGTCAAAAATAAAGCCGGTAGTCCCAAAAATCACTGCCAGCAAAATAACTAATATAAAAATCTGACCGGCTGCATGATCAGCCATCTTTTTGTTATCAGAGCCTGTATACTGAGCAACCAGAGTTGTCCCGGCAATGGTCATCCCTCCACCAATAGAAATTAATAAAAACACAAGCGGAAAACCAACTGAAATTGCAGCCACAGAGTCTGCACCCAGTTTCCCGACCCAGAAAGTATCAGCCAGGTTATATAAAACCTGCATTGTATTACCGACCATAATCGGCCAGGAAAGTTTAAACAGGGTTTTGGGGATTGAATCATTTAAAATTGCTTCTCGATTATCTTGATTAGTATTTTGTTTAATTTTTTTTGCCATTTCTAATCACCCAACTAATTTCTATTTTCAAGACTGCGATCATCATTAAGAACAACATAAGTTAAAATTAAAACTGCAGCTGCAGCCAGAATTATTCCGACTCTAAACATAACTGCCATCCCATAATTATCAATTAAAAAACCACCTAAAAGACTGCCGATAATTCCTGCAGCTCCAAAAGCTGACATCATCGCTATACTCTGAGCTGTAGTCTTCAGTCCTGCCGGAGCAACCAGTTTAACATAGTAGCGTACTGTTACCAGAAAAACTCCAAAAGACAGTGACTGCAGCATCCCGAAAAACAGAAAATAAACTGGCGAAGTCGCTGCGGCTGCAATAATAAATCTTAACAGATAAAAAAAAGCTGAAAACAAAAGCAGGGAGTTAGTTTTATATTTTTCCAGAAAGTATTTTGCTACAAAAAAGATTGGGGCTTCACTTAAAGCATTAAAAAATAGAGTGTAACCCAGATCAGTTGAATTACCACCAACAGACTTAATAATCGGTGCCAGATAAACAAAAAGCATCTGATTGGGAATAAAAATCATGAGAGTAATAAAGAGGATAAAAATATAATCCGAATTTTTAAAAAGACGCATAATGTTTTTATCTTCTAATTCAACTTCGACCTCTTTTGCTGCGGCCTGCTCCATATCTTCCGGGGAAATATTTTTATTCTGCTTCTTATTTTCAACCGCTGTTTCCGATTCTTTTTTCTGCTGCAGCTCACTGTAGCTGTTATCTTGAATATTAAAAGCAATGATCACCACAATAAATGCTATTATCCCATAGCCCAGAAAGTGAATCCGCCAGCCAAATCTTTCTATTATCTGGCCAAAGACTGTGACGATAATTGCAAAACCAATTGAGCCCCAGGCCCGCATAAAACCATAATTGTGAGCAGTATGAGCAGAAGTCTCTAAAATCCAGCTGTCTAAAACTGACTGCTGAGGTTCCCATAAAAAACCGACAATTCCAATTGAAATTGCCAGCATCAAATCTCCGTAAAAAGTTAAAGGGGCGACAAAAATTGCCATTAAAATCATTGAGATTATAAAAATTATTTTTCTGCTTTCCAGTCGATCACAGATATAACCGACAATTGGAGGACCCAAAAGCCCCATAAAAGTTCTGATTGACATCAGGGTTCCAATCCGCATATTGCTGTAGCCTAAATCTGTCAGATAATAAACTAAATAAGCACCATAGACTGCCCAGGTGCTCCAGAAGAAAAATTGTAAAAAAGAAAATTCCATGATTATTTTATATGATTCTTTTGTTTTGATTTTTTTGATTAAATTCAATTTGGTACCGGGTACTTAGAAAATTATGGAAACCCGTTAACTCCTTCCCAGAATTAATTTAAAGTTTTAATTAATTATTCTTATATATATAATACCAGAGAATTGATTAAATACCTTTAATAAATCTAGAAAAATTATAAATTAAATTAGTTATAGATTAAAAATAAATTAAGAACTCATTTTTTAAATAAAAAAATGCATAAAAATACCAGATACCTGTGGAAAATAACAGATATCTGGTATCTTTAATTAACTAAATTCTAAATAAAAATCATAGATAGAATTGCTACAAAAATAATTGTGACAATTCCCTGAACTAAAGTCGCTGTCGTATAAGTCTTATATGCAATATCAGTATCCATATTAGAAAATTGGCTTACAACCCAGAAATAACTGTCATTAGCATGAGAAACTGTCATCGCTCCAGCACCAATTGCCATAACAACAAGGGCTTTCGCTATAGATCCATCAAGCCCAAGTGAAGGTAACATTGGAGCTAACAAGGCTGAAGTTGTAATAATTGCAACAGTAGATGAACCCTGAGATGTTTTTAAAGCGGCTGCAATTATAAATGGTAAAAAGATACCTAAATTATAAACAGAAAGAACTTCACCTAAATAGCTGCCGATTGGAGTTGATTTTAAAACCTGACCAAAAGCTCCACCAGCACCAGTTATCATAATAATTGTAGCAGCATTAACCATACCTTTTCCTACCCAGCCATTGATATATTCTTTATCAAAAGAAGGAAGTAATCTAAAGGCTATAAAAACACCTAATAATAAAGCAACTGTTGGATCCCCAATAAAGACTAAGAATGTCTTTATATTACCTGTGCCAAATATATTTGCAGGAAATTCTGCAATTGACTTTAAAGTAATTAAAAGTATTGGCACTACAATTGGAGCAAAAGAATCAAAAACAGAAGGCAGGTTAACATCATTTTCGCTATCATCAATTTCTATATCAGCATCAACCCAGTATCTGGAGGCAAATTTTGTTGCCCATAAGTATCCGGCCAGTATTGCTGGAATCGCAACTACTATTCCAAACATAATTACCAGACCCAGATCTGCACCGAGGTTACCAGCTGCTGCGATTGGTCCCGGAGTAGGTGGAACTAAAGTGTGGGTAGCATAAAGACCTGTTGAAAGCGCCACAGCCATCGTTGACATTGATATTTTAGCTTTTTTAGCAAGTGACTTATTTAAAGATGAAAGAATTACAAAACCGCTGTCACAAAATACAGGTATCGAAATAATAGCACCAGTTATAGACATAGCCAGAGCTGACTTTGCTTCCCCCACCCAGCCGAGCACAGTATTAGCCATTGTTAAAGTTCCCTTTGATTTTTCCAAAATTGTACCAATGATAGTTCCTGCAATAATTACAATTCCAATGTAGCTTAAAATACCACCAAATCCACTTGTAACTGTGTTTACAACTTCTATCAAGGGCATTCCCGATAAAATCCCAACCCCAAATGAAGCAAGCAGTAAAACTAAAAATGCATGCAGATTAACCTTTGCTGTCATATAAATAATAAACACAATAGCAACTACTAAGATAACTAATAACATTGGACCCTGTACCATTTTTATTATCCCCCTTTATTTAATATGATCAGGACGAATAATATTTATTGTTCTTAACCCTCCTTTAAATTTGAATTGTCCTGATTACTTGTTCACTTAAATTGGCTAAAAGTTCGGGACTTCTTTCTACAATCTCTTTTAATTCAGCCGGTCGATCTATAATAGAAAAATAAGCATTAATACCGTGATCCAAAACTTTTTCTACTCCTCTGCCTAAAGTTCCTGCAACTGCAATCACCGGGATATCTTTTTTAGCAGCACTGCGGGATACTCCAACTGGAGTTTTACCATAAATACTCTGACCATCGAGCATTCCTTCTCCTGTAATTACTAAATCAATATCTTTTAATCGTTTGTTAAAGTCAATAATATCAAGTACTATATCTACACCTGCTTTTAATTCTGCATCTAAAAAGGCTACCAGACCAGCTCCCAGTCCACCGGCTGCTCCAGCGCCTGATATCTGATTTGTATCTTTACCAAGTTCTTTAACAGCAATTTGATTGAAGTGGCGTAGATTTTGATCAAGTATTTCTACCATTTCTGGATCTGCACCTTTTTGGGGGCCATATACATAAGCAGCCCCATCTTTACCAAAAAGTGGATTATCTACATCACAGGCAGCTAAGATTTCTACGTCTTTTAATCTGGAATCTAAATTTTTTAGATCTATTTTTGCTATCTGATCTAAATTACCACCGCCAAAATCTACTTGATTTCCCTCTGCATCAAGAATTTCTGCTCCCAGGGCCTGGGCCATCCCCACCCCGGCATCATTAGTCGCAGAGCCGCCAATGCCGATGATAATTTGCTCAACCCCATGCTCCAGCGCTGAAGCAATCAGTTCACCTGTCCCATATGTAGTTGTTTTTAGAGGGTTCTTTTTTTCTTCAGGCACCAAAGGCAGACCGGAAGCAGCTGCCATTTCAATCACAGCAGTTTTTTTATCTCCCAGCAGTCCATAAAAAGCCTCAACTTGATCACCCAGAGGTCCGGTTACTTCTTTTTCTATAATTTCTCCATCTGTGGCATCAACTAAGGACTGCACTGTTCCTTCACCCCCATCAGCCATCGGCAGTAAGTCAACATTGATCTCAGAATCAAAATTATGTATTCCACGTTTTATATTCTCTGCAGCTTCCATTGCAGTTAATGACCCTTTAAATGAGTCAGGAGCTACTAATATTTTCAAAATTATCGCCTCCAGACAAATTTTTTAAAAATTCACTATATTAAGTATAACAAATTAAATTTTTTATTTCCAGTCTTTTTTTAAAATGTCAGATTTATTAATAAAAGTAATTATTATTAATTAACCTGGTTAGTCACATTAGCCGCGAAAAAATTCTTTAGATTTTCAACTACTGTATTCATCAACCGCTGTCTTGCTTCCCTTGACGCCCAGGCTATATGTGGGGTGACAATTGTTTTATCGGAATTTAAAAGCGGATTTGATGCTGCCGGGGGTTCGGTTGATAAAACATCAACAGCAGCAGTCTTAACCTTATCTGCCTCCAGAGCGGCTGCCAGATCCGGCTCCACTATCAGTCCTCCTCGAGCTGTATTGATGATGATCACCCCTTCCTTCATCTGGGCAATACTTGCCTGGTTGATCATTCCTTCAGTCTCCTCAGTCAGGGGACAGTGGAGGCTGATTACCTCAGATCTTCGATAGAGATCCAGCAAATCAACAAATTCTATCTTTTCTGTTGCAATTTCTGGATCCTTAGTTTTCTTTTCTGGACTGCGGTCATAAACAATAACCTCCATCCCAAAGGCTAAAGCCAGCTCAGCTGTCCGCTGACCAATGCTGCCAAAACCAACAATCCCCAGGCATTTATCCTGCAGCTCCATTAGAGGATAATTCCAGAAACAGAAATCATCTGCCTCAGTCCAGGCTCCATTTTTAACTGCTCTATTATGTTCTCCCACATGGTGGGCGGTCTCTAACAGCAGGGCCATCACAAATTGAGCCACCGCATTTGTGCCATAGGTGGGTACATTGGTCACCACTACTTCATTCTCGGCTGCTGCCTCTAGATCAATCACATTATAGCCGGTAGCAAGCACTCCTATATATTCCAACTCAGGCAGGGCTTCAATTGTTTCCCTGCTCAAAGGTGTCTTATTTGTCAAAAGCACCTCTGCCCCCTGAGTTCTCTCCAGAATCTTAGCCTTCGGAGTCCGCTCATAGATTTCGACCTCTCCCAATTTTTTGATGCCCTCCCAGCTTAAATCACCAGGGTTTAAAGCATAACCATCTAAAACAACTATTTTCATTTTTATAACCTCCTGCTGTAATATCTGTTACGTCAAATTTAATAGTTTTTTTAATAAAAAGCTTCTATTCCTCACCATTAATTAAATGATAACAAATAAAAGCTTAACTTTCTACAAAAATTATTTAAAAATAAGGCAGGAGGAAGGTGGAACTTCAATTTTGTGCAGTCCTTTTTCCAGATTGATTTTTTTATTTTCCACCAGCTGACCCTGAGAATTATAAATTTTAAGATTTTTATCTTTAAACTCTGTTTCTAAATCCAGCACCAGCTCCTCATTTAGAGTAGCATTAACCAGAATCAACTCCGGCGGCAGGTTTTTTCCCGGCTGAACCAGCATTTTATCATAAACAGCTATTATTTTCTGCTGATCATTTTCACTGCTGACCAGAGGATAGAGATGCCCAGGTGCAAAGGCTTTTAGTTCTCCCTCCAGCAGCACTTCCTTATATTCTTTCCAGAAGCTGAGCCAAAAATCAGCTGCTGCCAGATGTTCTTCACTTAAATCACTTAACTTCATCGAAAACTGAGGCACTGCAAATAAAACATTGAGCAGCTGCAGGGCAGCACTTTCCGGACTATCTTCCGAACTCCACATCAGCATATCCGAATGAACAGCTGTCGTTCCAGATAATAATCTTAAATCAATTGTTCCAACTCTATTGGTCACCGCATCCCCCGGACAGTCATTGACCCTAAAGATATTACCATATTTGCGCATATAGGGTCCAATATATTCCTGTCTGAATTCAATCATTATTTCTGGATTGAGCTGCTGCAGCTCTTTTCTAATCTCCAGCATTAACTTATCCACTGCCTGATCCAGAGATTCAAAATCCATCCCCGGCTCCACTTTTAAGTTACTTTCTGTTTCCTGAGCAAACTGATCAATAAAATCTAGTTTAAGTCCATCCAGCTTCCATTCTTCAACAGCCGTCTTATAGGTTTCAATTAGATAATCTCTGACCTCTGGGTACCTGGGATCAAGAACTCCTGCTCCTCTGGACTCTGCATAAAAAAGTAATTTGTCTTTAAACTGGGTCCAGACTTTAGAATGAATCCCCACAAAAGGGACACTGTACCAGAGCAGATATTTGAGTCCCAGTTTATGTATTCTCTCAACATGTTTTTTCATGTCCGGGATTCTTGATTCTGCAGCTTCCCAGTCACCACAGAAAGCATAACCACGGTTATTATCGACTGTCTGCCAGCCGTCATCGACAATTACTGCCTCACAGCCCAATTTCTTTGCCTTTTTGGCCTCTTTTTCAATTTCAGCTGCTTTTAAATTCTGATGAAAACTGTACCAGCTGGAATACATTGGTTCTTTAGCAGCTGACGGAACTGAAGCCGGCTGATAACCTTCCCGACTCTGATACCAGACCGAAATATCCTTTATTGCTTGATAATAAGGGATTTCTCTGGTGTCAACTCTAAGCACTGCCTGATAATGACTGCGTTTTTTAGATGGCTGGGTAAAAAGAATTATCCTGCAGTTTAAACGTCCACTTTCTTCGTTTACTCCCATCTTAAATCTTACAGTCTCCATTGCTTCAGAATAAGCAAGGCTTAAGCGATTTTGATCTTTCTGACTTAAAAATGTAATTACCGGGGCCAACGAGGCTGCCTTCGCGGCAAATCCATCCTCCCAGTCAGCTGCCAGTGATTTATCCCGACCGGCCCCTGGATGCCAGGCAGTCTGAATATCGACAAAAGGGTAGAAAAAAGAAAGAGTAACTTCTGGAAAATCAATTTTTTTCTCAGCCTCAATTGAGATTTTAAAATAATCTACATCCTCTTTAAAATGTTCAACTTCAAAATCCAGCTCTTCACTCTCAG
>Ga0247721_100165_pt1 | contig 28875 bp, 30 predicted proteins | sample MSEWel2017_08_16_FD_189089 | JGI IMG/M metagenome (GOLD analysis project Ga0247721, IMG submission 189089) | Subsurface sediment microbial communities from gas well in West Virginia, United States - MSEEL Well Study Marcellus 3H_2017_08_16 | ecosystem: Environmental > Terrestrial > Deep...
AAATTATGCTTTAGTAAAGTATGAATAAAGTAATATTTGCAAAATCTTTCGTTGTATTTTAAAAAATAACAGGAAAATATCAAAATCGGGGTATCTTATTTTCTAATGCAATTTTAAAGAATAAAGTAATATTTGCAAAATCTTTCGTTGTATTTTAAAAAATAACAGGAAAATATCAAAATCGGGGTATCTTATTTTCTAATGCAATTTTAAAGAACAAACTACAACTTGACATGGTTTAAATTAAGCTTTATAAATAAACCATGAGTTTGCAAAATAGCAGTAAAATAAACCTAATCTTACAGAAATGGCCAAGCGGTAAAATAAAATTTACCTGACCCCATTTTCCAACAAAAAACTTGTTATGGGTGTCCCCATTTTTCAAATTGACATTGTTATATCTTCTATTTTGTCGCTGCAGCCTTTGTTATACCGGTAAGTGCTTTTTCAATTTTTGAAATCACTTTTTTGCAATTGGAAATACTATGCCTTTTTGCTAAATATCCTGGATTGTTATATGATATCCATGTTTCACCTTCACTATCTTTCCAGATTAAAGCTTTTTGCGGCAGATCAATGGCAACGCTTTGCTGACACTTCATGAGAGGACTTCCCACTTTAGGATTTCCAAAAATTATTAGCTCCGTTTCACGCAACTTTACCCCTACTTTTTTCGCCGCCTGAGAGTGCTTAATTCTATTAAATATTGTCATGCCTTTATCTTTAAGAATACTTTCCAGTCTGTCTGCCGTTTTTTTCACTCCGAAAGAGCTTTTAACATCGACCATACCCTCGGCTGCGTATGATAAAACTGCCATTATCAGTGCCACCAGTATGGCGGGTATTAATGTTTTCATTTTATCCTCCTTTTATTATAAAATTTATAATTGTCATATAATAATATGTTTCCATCTGTAATATTATCAACATCAAACTAACCTCCCTGATTATGAGAATAGGCATTATGAGGCTTTTGAGTAACTCAAAATTGATCATGCTGTGTCATTTGCCTTTGTTGAAAGCTCCATACCTGTTTTGGCAAAGCCAGCCATGTCTATAGCGGCTGTGATAACAACTACCTGTAAAATAAACTTCAATTGATTTTGCAAAGGGAAACAGGGTGGGCGTCCTATAGTTATCCTGCCTCTCAGTCGGCGGCAAGACCGATTTCCAGGACAACCGCGCCATTGGCTTCAACTTCAATGGGTGTCAACGACCGTACGCGATCAGGCTCAATTACAGGGACGTTGCCTTCGCCCAAAATGAAATTGCGGACAGCGTCAGCTCGGGCCTGTGCAAGCGCTTCGAGCTCCTCTTTTGTTACAGGCTGGGCGGCTGTCACTTCATTGGCCAGGTATTCTCTGTAGGCGGCAGCGTCGAATTCCGGCACCTCATCTTCCGCTGCGGTGGTAAAGCGCTCGCGGACATCGGTAAGCTCCCGCTGCGGATACCGATCGGTAAACATCGCCTCCAGCGTTTTGCTGGTTTCGGCGGCCTTCAGGCTCGGGTTGGCGACGTCAATGCCTGCCTGGTGCAGCCGTTCGACCATGGCTGCCAGAGCCTGTTGACGCTGGAGTGCCGGACGGTCGGCGTCCGGTGCATATGGTGCGGGAAGTTCGACCGCGAGTTCGGGACGTTTGTTGAGGGCGGCGCGCAACTGATCAAGGTCTTCCCGTTGTGGCGGTACTATCTCGCTGGAACCCGGAGTGAAGGCCACTTTCGCGAGCTCATCGGGGTCTCCGTTGACTAGGTTGGCCAACAGATCGAACGGTGAACTGACAATGCTTTGCAGGATATCCGTGAGTGCCTGCCGAATTGCCGGCCCGAAGGAAAACTCGGGATCGTTGACGTCCCCCTTGACAGGTATATCGACTCTGATCACACCATCGCTATCCTTGAGCAGTGCGATGACCAAAGTCAGGGGCAGATTTGTCGCGTCCGGATGTTCGAAGCGTTCACCCAGCTTCAGATCCCGCAGGACGATATGGTTGCTGGCGTCGAGACGGCCATTGTCCAGCACGTATCTAAGATCGAGGTCTGCACGGCCTGCGGCGATTCGTCGGCCGGCGAACCGGACCACATAGGGCGTGAACTCCGGGATATCCAGGTTATCGAAGACAAGATTGATCCGAGCTCGGGTGAGCGGGCTCCATGGATTCAATTCACCATTTATCCGAACCTGGCCGTACTCCGCGACCTGTCCTACCAGATCAACCCGCGCCGGTTCCTCCTGCCCTGACGAAAGCCATGATATACCGCCCTTAAGCTTTTGCACACGCGTGGCGAACGGCAACGGCAGAGAACGGTCAGTAAAGGCCAATACCCCACCGTCAAGGCGGATACCGTCAATCACAATATCGAATGACCCAGTTTCATTTCCCGGGGCCGCATCCGGAGCAGAGGGCTGATCGACCAACAATTTGCCCAAATTCGTACTGCGGTCCTCGGCAATGAACACCCGGGCGGAGGGCTGATCCAGCCGGAGAATCGACAGCTTGAGAAAACGCTCTCCGAGGCGGAAATTGATCTCATCGATTGCCAACGCCTGCCAGCCCACAACATCATTGCCACCGTCGCGTTCGCCAATGTCCAGTGCATCGATCCGGGCGCTTCCGGTGTAGGTCAGCGGATCGTCAGGGCCGCTGCGCAGCTCACCTTTGGCGCTCAGACTGCCACTGTCGACACGAACGTTCGCGAAACGCTGGACAAAAGGTTCCGCCAGCACAAGCGCCAAACCATTGACATTGAGCGTTCCGGCAAGGTCGAGCATGGGCAGTAACTGGACTTTACCGTCGAAGGTGAATTCCCCTCCCAGTTCGAATCGACCGCTGATTTGAAACGGCGAGACGGCATCGTCGGCGAGGATGAAATCGTCAAGCGAAAAGTCGATATCCACGAGTGCGATCGGCACAGTTGGACCGGACTGTTCGGGCCGAATGATCTCCCCCTCCGGTCCGTCACGCGGCAGCGGCCGGCGCTGGAACTCGGACAGCAGACGGGTGAAACGCGTCTCTCCCGAGGCAAACTGTTCCTCGTACACGCGGGCGCCTTCCAGGCGTGCCGTGGGTATGACCGCCGTCCACTTGAACAGGCTGGACCAAGCCAAGTCGACGAACAGACGCTCGAAACCAATGAGTTCCTGACCATCGACATCGTCCAAAGCGAAATCCTTGACCTCGACGGTGAGCGTGTACGGATTGGTGTGGACGGCCCCGATGCGCAGATCGCGGCCAAGATCGTCCGCTACCGTATTGACCGCAAAGCCGGTTGCTATCCAGGGCAAAACGAAGAAGCCGACAAGAGTGTACAGGATGGCTACGACGGCAACCCAGAACCGGATCCGGCGAATATTGAGCCAGTACTCGCGCAGCCATGACCACACTGAACGGGCGGGAAGATGTGCCATTTTATCTCCTTTTTTCCAAATAGCTAACAATAATACATTGAATAGTTCTATAGACCGTTCACAATTTAATTATAACACAACGGTTGAATCAAAGCCAAGTAAACTTGGCGATCTTTTATTCTTATTTTTTCACAGAATCATGCCAAGTGAACGTTTACTTAATAATTATCCTCACACTTGCGAAGTGTGAGGATAGGATACTTAATAAAAAACATGGATGTCATAAAAAGGCACTGGAATGAACACTTGGATATCTGAGCAAAAAGCTAAAAAAATAAGATTTAAAAACGATTTTATGTGGCTGGACATAGAAGACTATCGCAAACCTGGAGTTCTTATTGCTTATTTCCATGTTTGCTGAAAGTCATAAAAGAGCAAAAAAAGTCAGATTGAAACCACAAGTACAAATAGGCGCAACACTGCGCCGATTATACTCATCAATTAAGGGGAGCTACTTATTATCTGTATCATATTCTTGTTTGGCTTTTTTCCAGGCATTGCTCATCGCCTGATATGCGTCTGAGAATCCCTTTTTCATCTCTCCCCATGCATCTGCGGAGCTGTTTTTTAAGTTTCCATACCATTCTGCAAGCTCATTTCTCTGCTGTCGCAGCGCTTTTAGATTGGTTTTGGCTTTCTGTCGGGCTGCCTGGGTCATATTGTCCCAATTACTATCAACACGACTTTGCAGTTCGTCAATTCGCTCATCAAGCTTTTTGAGTGCCTGGTCGACCTCTTTGAGAGCCTTTTTGCGCTGATTAAAGGTATATTGCTGAAGTGAGTTAATCAGCTTTTTCGTTTCTTTTTTAACATCCCGGGCAGTGACAGTGCTATTGCCGGATTGAGCATTGACAATGGGTATAAAACAGAGAGTCATCACTGCAACCATGGTTAGAATCAACGTATTCTTTAGCATCATTAGTCCCCTGAATATGTAATTACAGATTGTCTCGTTTATCCTTTTCCACTAAAACGGGAAGTTGCAGATTTGATTGCGCTACTGAGTGAATCCCAAGCACTATCGGCACCGGCCTTGAGATCTTCCCAAGCGTCATCACGGGCGTTCTTCAGCTTATCAAGCTTTTTACCGGCAGCTTCCTGTATCGGCCGCAACTCTTCAATCTGCTTGTAATATTCCAGCTGAGCATCTGCTTCAGCTGAATCAGCTTTGGCTTTAAGTTTGTCGATTTCTGCGTTCAATTCATCCAACTTACTCTGCAGTTTTTTTTCGTATGCTTGTTTCATACTCATATCCATTCTCCTTTGTTTTTGATTTCCATTTGGAATGTGGTTAACACATTTATTTTACTGACACACTTTTCGAAAATAAATTTCACCTAAAAATAAAAATATTACTCTAACTTGCAAAATCAAGTTTTATTTGACATGATAGCACATGTTGCTGCAAATTCCACACCCAATTTCAGCAGCGCTAGCCTGAATTGATTTGTAAATTTGCATTTTATGCAAGCAAAGTATATAATTTTAAACAATTGTTTCAGCATCAGCGAAAAATATATTTTACAAGGTGTATTGTGTGCGGCGGAATGATTTTTCACAGAGCAAACAGAGAATTGATCAAAGTGTTTTATCCTCAGCCGTATCCTTTTGTACCGTGTATAACAAAACAACATGAGCAGATTCAATGTATCTGGGGCAGGCGAAATAAGGATGAATTCGCAGGTTCAGACATACCTGTCACCGGATGGTCGAGGCTGGAAGCTATAAAAGCAGGCAAATGGCACAAATACAATCCTGAGAAAGTATATATACTGGCTGATCAGTACATGGAAAAAGATAAAAACGGGCAATCACACTGGTTTGAACCGCCTCAGGGCAAATTACCGATAGGTCTGATGCTGAACGCCGGTGAAAATGAACGGGTGGTATATGTTGTAACAATCCCTTCGCCCGAAGAGTTTTCCCATATTCACCACCGCTGGCCGTTGTTGGGCTGACAAAACAAACCGAATTATTGCAAATTATAGACATCGATCCTTCGGCTTCGGTCGAAGTGACAGAAAACTGTTATTTGACTATAAATGTACCTCTCCCACTAAAGTAGAGGGAGAGACCGGTTCCCCTCCTAAGATAGAAGGGGTTAAGGGTGGTATGAAAATAGGTGTTTGAAACTTGAAATATCCAGTGTTATCTGGCAAAAACAAACAAGTAAGCCTATAGGTGTATTTTTATGTCTTTTGAAAAATTTTCAGCAGAAATCGGAAAATTATTTTTAGATAAAAATGATAGGAATCAAACACAGATCAGGATTAAGGATTACCTGAACAATAAATCCGACAAACTTACCGGCAACAGAACAGTGGACTCTTTTTTTGGAAAGCTTCAGGAGAAAGCCGCAGCAGACTTTAAGATTATTAAAAAACATTATGATTTCAAAGCGAATAAAGATGAAAAAATAAGACAAATTCAGGAAATATTTTTCCCGGAAAATCTACTGGATTATGAAAAAACTGCAGAAGATATCCGCGAAAAAAGAAGAGTGCGTATTACGCAAAAATCTGAAAGTCAGATAAAAAATCCGTATAAAGAAATTCTGATAACAGCCAATGCCCTTTTAACTATGCCTGAAGATGCTGATAATCTATCAGGTAATTTTATGGAAAAAATTGATTTCAACGAAAAACAGAAATACTGGTACGACCACCCAGTGCCCATAGATGCGCCGGATTCAAAGAATGAAATCATTTACGGTTTGAAAAAATTAAACGAATCTATTTCAGTGGAAACAGATAAAAAAGTCACTGTCGTTTTATCGGTGAGCTGTACCCATGATTCTCTGAATACGATTGCAAAGGATTATCTGAGAGAAATACTTAAAAATTACAAATTAGACCGGATAAACGTATATGCGTTTACAGAAGATGATGTGGGCAAAATGCTGAACCTGATTTTTCCCGACAATAACGCAAGTTACGGTAATATAAAGGAAACCATCGGTGTTCAGGGTAAATACGGAAGGCATTACAGCTTTTTAAAGGCCGTTGCCGCCTTCTGGAAATATTATGTGGATTCAAGTATAAAAGGAGTATTCAAAATAGATCTGGATCAGGTGTTTGACCAAACAGCGCTGATGAAATTTACCGGCAAATATGCCTTTGAAAATTTCAAAGATGACTTTTGGGGTGCTTCCGGGACAGACAGTAACGGTGAAGAAGTCAGGCTTGGTATGATAGCCGGCTCACTGGTGAATGATTATGATATAGACAAGTCTCTGTTTACCCCTGATGTCAAAAAGCCTGAACCCCCGGAGATGACATACGATAAATTTATTTTCAACTCGCAGAAACCTCAGTACATATCGACAGTTGCAGAAATGGGTACAAGATACAAAAAAGGAGATAATCCTATAATAAGATATCATGTCACCGGCGGCAGCAATGGTATCCTGGTGGAAGATTTAATCAGCTATAAACCGTTTACTCCAAGTTTTATCGGAAGAGCTGAAGATCAGGCTTTTATCCTCTCTGTCATAGATAAAAAAGTGGATGGAAAATACCTGCGATACTATCATAATGACTCCCTGGTAATGAGGCACGATAAACACAGTCTGGTCAAAAGGACGATAGAAAAATCGGAAACATCGAAAATGGTTGGGGACTATGAACGGATTTTACTGTTCAGCTATTATGTGGATAAAATATTAAATAAGTATGATTATGTAAAAGAAGAGATGTTCCCTTTCACAGCCTGTTTCATAAGCAAAATTCCTTATATCATTATATATTTCAGAGCATTACTGAAAGCTTATTCTCTGGCAGAGGCAAATGAAACGGACACCAAAAACTTTTTGCTGAATTTATCAGAAAGATTAAATGATGTAATTGATCACATAGACAACAGTTATTACTATAAACATTATTTTAAGGAAAAACAGGCATGGGAAGAATTCTACAATCATTTTGATGAATACAAACCATTTCCGGGATCATTCATCTCAAGCTTATCAGTTACCGGTTAAAAATCTTATAAGCTCCAGCTTATAAGTTTCTCATTATCTAAAGTGGAAAAGCGGGTTTATCTTATCCAAACATTTCCTGTAAACCTTTAATGCCCGAATTAAATACCATTTTTACCGCTTCCTCAGTGTCTTTTTCCATACCGGTTTCACTGACATCAAAATATGCATACCAATGCATAAATGTTTTATTTGTATCTGTTATCTTAAAGAGAGCAAAATCAGATACATAATTTTTAACAGGCATAGGGGACTCGACCATACAGTATGTGCAGCTGTAATTTATGTCGGAGAGCCCAAGGAGTTTCTCCCTTAATTCTCCGCCGTCTTTGAGAAACAAATGCCTGATACAGCCCAATCCTGTACCGTTTTCCAGTTCGCTGCTTAATATGGCCGGATGCCATTCGGGCAGAGCATTGAAATCTCTGATTACATCCCATACCTTATCGATTTCTGCATTCATAACGCCGCTTTGATAAATTCGTGGCATAAATCCTCCTTATTTTCCAGAAATTTATATAATACATATAGCACAAATAGCGGCCCACTAAAAAGTAATTTTCTTAAATTTTTCCATCTGCTCTTTTATGGCAACTTCGGTAGGTAATCTTTCCATGCTGCTTGCACCATAAAACCCGTGCACATTTTTACATCTTTTCAGTACATATTCAGCGTCTTCCGGCATTGCAATGGGTCCGCCGTGGCAAAGTACAATAATATCATCGCGTACCGACCTGGCAGCTTCCGACCACTCGTCTATTAAATCTACTGATTCATCAAGTGTCTTGGAAGTCCTGGCTCCTATTGAACCTTTAGTAGTAAGTCCCATATGGCACACAATAATATCCGCTCCTGCTTTTGTCATCTTCCTGGCATCTTCAGCACTAAAAACATACGGGGTAGTGAGAAGACCTTCTTTACTTGCTCTTTCAATAGCTTCCACTTCCAAATCATAACCCATGCCTGTTTCTTCAAGATTTGCCCTGAATTGACCGTCTATCAAACCAACTGTAGGGAAATTTTGCACACCGGAAAAGCCGAGTCTTTTTATTCTGTCAAAAAAATCACCCCAGATTACAAAAGGATCGGTACCGTTAATACCTGCAAGCACAGGGGTTTCTTTTACAACGGGGATAACTTCTTTTGCCATCTCCAGCACTATTTCATTGGCATTGCCATAAGCCAGCAGACCGGCTAAAGAACCCCTGCCAGCCATTCGGTACCGGCCTGAATTGTAAATAACAATAAGGTCTATTCCGCCTGTTTCCTCCCATTTTGCGGAAATTCCTGTACCTGCTCCTCCGCCTATTATGGGAATGCGGTTTTTAATCATGTTGTTAAACTTATCTAATATTTTTTCTTTATCGAATTTGCTCATAATACCCTCCTTAATTCTTCTTTAGTTATTTATAATTTCGAGAAAATTTTTACCAGCTCGTCGGCAAATTCTTTATCATTAATATGATATGGCAGCTTTAACAGACGTCTTGAATCCGTTTGATTAAAATTCTCTTCAATGGCATCAAAAAGTGCTTTATCCGCCTCCGGATCATAAAACGGCATTCCCGGAGCATCAATCATGGACACACCTTTTTCAGGTATCAGAAAACGAACTTCACCTTCGCATCTATTCAGCTTTTCAGCAATCCATTCCCCCATTTGTTTATTTTCTTCCGGGGTTGTCCTCATAAGTGTAACCTGCGGGTTGTGTTCATACAGGTTTCTTGTTTTATACCTCTCCGGTACAGTTTCTTTGGCACCAAAATTCACCATATCCAAAGCCCCCACTGATCCAACATAAGGTTTTTTTGTTCTAATAACAGCTCCAAGTCTGTCTTCACCGGCATTCATCACGCCGCCCATATGCAGATCACATATTTCTGTAGTACTTATATCAATAACCCCGGATAACATTCCGGAATCAAGGAGCTTTTCCATGGACTGTCCTCCGGTACCGGTGGCATGAAATACAAGGCAGTCGTAATCTTTCTCAAGCTGTTTTCTCACAGCATCCACACAAGGCGTTGTTACACCGAACATCGTCATCCCAATGGCTGGTTTCTCAGAATCAACCTTATCTTTTTTAAACCTGACCATTCCAGCTACAGCATTTGCTGCGTTACTGAAAACCTTTTTGGATATCATGTTCAGACCTGCAACATCCGTAACCGAATACATTATGCAGATATCGTTAGGACCTACGTACGGCGCCACATTACCTGAAGCTACGGTGGAAACCATCACTTTCGGAATCCCTATATCCAGTACTCTCATCCCTGCAGTGACTATTGAAGTACCCCCGGAACCGCCCAGTCCAATAGCGCCGGCCACTTCTTCTTCTCTTTGTTTCAAGAATTCCTGCAAAGACTCAGCCATAAGGCCAACAGCCTCCCCCCTGTCATCCACCCGGGAAAGAAAATCCTTGTCAAAAGGATGGCAGGCAGATACTTCGTTGTTGGTAATATCAACTTCATTGTCGTGTGCCTTAATACCAACATCAACAAGCAAAGCAGGTACTCCGCCGTTTTCAACAACATCTTTGACAAATTTCAACTCATCATATTTAGTATCACAGGTGCCTATAACGTAAACACTGTTCATACATCCTCCTTATATGTGCTTACTAACAGGTAAAATGCCTCATCATAATGAGAAAGTGATGAAAAACCTGCATAATATAAAATTAGCTTAAAATATCCTTTCAAGCATTATTATATAATTATAAAACTCCTGATTGTTTTATCAATACAAACTCAACAGTCTGCCTGAAACTTGATTATATTATTGAAAACATCTATAAAAATTGTTTTAAATTTTGGAGTGGAAATCAATCCTAAAAATAAAAATTACGGCACATTAAAAATAATCGTGTAGGCATTAACAAACAGAATTAACATATAAAATCCTGCATAATTCACTCATTAGAAAATATTTTCTAATTTTGAAGAGTTTTGTACACTCGTTCCAAATCCTTTTTATTGCCCCGAAGGAGTTTCTTAGCCTCATGTTTAAGATTTTCGATATTACCGTTTGATGCATTGTCCATATCATCCGAGGCTATTGTCAAATCCGTCTGCAGCCTGATGTAACTTTTACCAAGAAGTTTTTTCATCTGATAATCGGCGGCATCGGACACACCGTCAAATATACAGCTCATAACAGGCAGCATCCATTCGGCTTTCCCCCAGTCCGTTGCTTCATTATATTTAATAGGACGAGTCTGCTTGCCCGTACCCAAAGAGAGAACAAAAAATTCGGTTTCATTGGGAAATATTCTTTTAGCCTCCGCAAAAGCAGAAACGGATGGAGAGTTAATAAAAACACCTCCGTCAACTAAAGCCTTTTCCTCCTTTTCAATGTTAACAAGAGCAGGCTCAAAATAGGTCGGAGCCGCTGAAGTGGCTCTTGCTGCATCTTTCATAAACACTTTGCTGTGCTTTCTCCGCCAGCTTTTCAGAAAAACAGGTGCCCGGTTTTGAATATCATATGAAGTGACAAAAGTATTTACTAAACAGTCACCGAGAACATTGCTACCGAAATATTCATCAAGGACTCTTTCAAGCCCCTCAACAGGATACAGTTCATCGGTCAGCCCGCCCACGGAAGAAACACCTTTCCAAAAAGAGCGGCTAAAGATTTCTCTTCCCCTCTTGCTGTAAATTTCGGCAAGTTTTTCCGCTGAGTACATAGGCTTACCATCTGCATTGCTTTTGGAAAGCCCGAGTGCAATGATACCCCCTGTGGAAGTACCGGCAATCAGATCGAAACATTCACACGCGGATTTACACACTTTCTCCTCAATATCAGAAAGCACCAAAGCAGGTATAATTCCTCTCATCCCACCTCCGTCAATACTGAGAATTTTTTTCATAAAAAACCCCCTTAAAACCTTTACAACGGACATACTGCATCTGCAGTTCGGTTTACAACTCACTCGCCAGCCATCAAACATTCTGCATCAAGATATTGGCCGTGTTAAAAGTGACAGGTTTTTAAGCCATCTCTTGCCGGTATTATTTCTTAAATTTTTCACCCGGTCAACCTTTACAGACCTACACTTCGTAAGTGTAGGTCTGAGTGTAAAGACATCATTCTCACAAAATTATTTACAAATTCAAGAAATAACAATAAGTTGAACAATATATAAACGGACTCTTTTATGAAAAATTTCATGAGGCAACACCCTTTACCCTTTATAGTCATTGCTCAGTTATTTGGGACTTCTCTCTGGTTCAGTATAAACGGGGTGTGGATTTCGCTTTCAGAAGACATGGGGGTTGCCGAATCAACTCTGGGACACCTCACACTTATGGTGCAAGCCGGATTTATAACCGGGACAATGAGTATAGCCATAACAGGCTTAGCTGATCGTTTTAAAGCAAGCAGAATTTTTGCATTGGCAAGTTTTTTTGGAGCTGTAGTTAACGCCGGCTTTGTATTTACAGCAGGATACATACACTTGAGTCTGATATTGCGATTTTTGACCGGCATTTGTTTGGCAGGTATATACCCCATCGGGATGAAACTCGTTGTCAGTTGGGCTCCTAAAAATGCCGGAGCCGCACTTTCATGGTTACTCGGAATGCTGACATTAGGAACAGCTTTGCCTCATCTTATGCGGGGAGTCTCTTTAGGTTTTGCCTGGCAGTGGCCGTTATTAATGAGCTCTTTATTGGCCATGTTTGGCGGTATTTTAATATTAGCCCTGGGAAACGGACCTTATTTGCCCGGGCCAAAACAAAAAGCACATTTATTAAAGGGGCTTTCGGCTTTAAAATTTCCGGAATTTAGGGCTATAGCCGGAGGTTATTTCGGACACTGCTGGGAGCTTTATGCTTTCTGGATGCTTACTCCTTTACTTGTCACAAAGGAAATTGGCAGAATGAATTTACCTGCAACACTTATACCATGGGTTTCTTTCTGCATTATAGCTGTCGGTCTATTAGGTTGTGTGGGAGGCGGATGGCTTAGCAGGCGATTCGGGAGCTTTTATGTAGCATATTTTGCCTTATTCACTTCATGTATTATCTGCGCAGTTTACCCACTGCTTACATGGCTGCCGGGAAGTTTATTGTTGATTCTGCTTGTTTTGTGGGGATTATCAGTGATAGCAGATTCACCTCAATTCGCGGCAATGGCTGCTGTCAACGCTCCACAGGAGTACGTTGGTTCTTCTTTAGCTGTAATAAACGCCGTTGGCTTCGCCTTAACGATTCCATCAATATGGATTACAAGCTCTTTATGGAACCTTCAATGGCCGTGGGTGATGTGGTGGCTGTTGCCGGGATCGATATTGGGACTTCTGTCATTAAAAAATTTCGAAAAGAAAAAACAATTATAAAAAAAGCGGGGCTGAACTAATCTTACACCCCCGCCAAAATGCAGTTTATTTCGTTTTTTTCATTCTGCCTTCGTAATCCTTAAGTATACCGAACACAACGGAACTCAGTGCAATAAGGGCTATCATCACAGGCCCCCAAGCAAATGAGCCAACTGCGTTCACAATTTCGTTAAAAGTCTCCATATCAGTTCTCCGTCAAATTTATATCATAGTCATTCAAGTTTAGATCTGCACTTTCTAATGCTTTTGCCCGCCCCTTACGACGCTGGGAGTGAAATTACCAAAAACGTCATCGCGAGGGCGTTAGCCCGCGGCGATCTCATGTCCCTTGGGTGAGATTGCTTCGTCTCCGCCCGTGGGCGGATCCTCGCAATGACGGAACTAAGCGCAAAACTTAAGAAATTAAATAATTTTTCTCAAATCTGTATACTGAAACCCCAGATCCTCGGCCACCGCCCTGTAAGTGAGCTTACTTTCATAGAGATTTATCCCGGTGGCGATTTCATCGTTTCCCCCGGCTGCTTTTTCCAATCCTTTATCCGCTATTTCCAGACCGTATTTAAGGGTAACACCTGTAAGAGCCTGTGTAGCTGTCCGGGCAACCGCTCCCGGCATATTTGCAACACAATAATGAACGACGTCATCAATCACAAAAACCGGGTCATCGTGTGTTGTGGGTTTTGATGTTTCAACGCATCCACCCTGATCCACCGCCACATCCACAATAACAGCTCCATTTTTCATATTTTTCAGATCATCCTTTTTAATTAAATGCGGTGCTTTTGCACCGTGTATCAGGACAGCACCGATCAAAAGGTCACTTTCGGCAAGAATTTTCTCAATATTAGCTCTGCTGCTGTACAATGTTTCGATACGCCCGCCGAAAATATCATCAAGGTATTCAAGTCTGTTAATATTAATATCCATCACAGTTACCTTTGCTCCCAGCCCGTATGCCATTTTCACAGCGTTGGTACCGACGACACCGGCGCCCAGAACAGAGACTTTTCCTTTTTCAACTCCCGGCACTCCTCCCAAAAGCACACCTCTGCCACCGAACGGCTTTTCCAGGAATTTTGCCCCTTCCTGTATACTGAGTCTGCCGGCGATTTCACTCATGGGTTTTAGCAGGGGAAGCTGTCCGTTTTCTGTTTCAATTGTTTCATATGCAACACCCTTAATCCCCGCTCTGAGTAGCTCCTGAGTAAGCTCTTTGTCAGAGGCAAGATGGAGAAAGGTGAACAGAATCTGACCGCGGTGGAAAAGTCCGTACTCCTGCCTCAAAGGCTCCTTCACCTTGATAATCATTTCACACTCATCAAAAATCTCTCTTTTATCATCGATAATAAGTGCTCCTGCAGCTTTATATTCTTCATCGAGATAACCGGCATTTATTCCGGCACGGCTTTCAATAAAAACTTCGTGCCCGTGTCTTATATAAGCTTCAGCACAGGAAGGAGTCAGCCCCACCCGGTATTCATGAGATTTAATTTCTTTCACACATCCGACTTTCATAAACGCCTCCTGATAACGGTAAAATCTAACTAATATGTTTTCCCAAAATTATCAATAATATTTTCAAAAAGGGAGGTTTTGCAAAATAAGATTTCTGCCGTCCAGAAAACCCAACCAGACAACCACAACAACCCAATGAATAATAACAGCCGGCCATAATGAGCGGGAAAAAATATAGCTCAGACTGCAGAAGACCCCCAAAATAAAAACAATTATTAAAAAAAACGGATCATAAAAAAGTGCTTTGGCACCGGGATTAAACAGAAAAGCGTTAAAGGGGTGCCATAATGTAAATATCAGTGAACTGAAAATTGTATATTGAATTACAGCTGACCGGCCTTTCTTCACTGTCTCAACAGGGATTAGCAAACCACGGAAGAAAGACTCTTCCAAAAACGAAGGGAAAATAAAAAGAATTAAGAAATAAGGAGGGGAGAATATATTTTTCTCAAAATTCCAGTGAAATATGTCTGCATAAAACCCTGTAACTGCAGCAAATAATCCGAAAATCAACAAAAATAAAACATGCAGAAAAGGCATTGCGATATTAAACTGTTTCAAACCACTGATATAGTTATTTGTAATATAGTAATAAAATTTTTTGACAAAAAACATTCGCTAAATTAGCAGTCAGTTAAACAATTGTAAATCAAGAGTTATAAAATAGTTGGGGAAACGCCGCTGTATTTTCGGGCCTGCAAATCTGAAAAAGCATATTGTTAAAAGTTAGTTAAAATCTTTTATTTGACTTTTTATTTCTACCCTTTTAATGTAAACTAGATTTTTTGGTTATACTCTATTATGCGCTATAAAGTTTCTGAACAAAACTGCTTCAAACCGAAAACAAATATCTTTTTTGTGGTTAACTTATGCCGTATATGATACTCTCACTCTCCATTGTTTTTCAATTAGGAGCAGCCCTCCTTGCTTTTCGTCTGATCAAAAAAACCGGGCGTTTTTACGCTTGGATTTTTATTGCGACCTCTTTGCTGCTCATGGTTTTTCGAAGACTAATAGCTCTATACCATTCTTTATCTCCCAATAATGTACCGATTGACTTGGTGGCTGAAAGTGTTGCAATGCTCATCTCCATTTCTTTACTAATCGGAGTATGGTTTATCGGCAGCATTTTCGAAAATATTAACAAACTTCGTCTTGAAACTGAAAAAGAACTCGAAAATCGCAAAGAAACGGAAAAAGAACTGATTGAAAGTGAAGAGCGTTACAGAGGCTTATTCAATAAGGTTTCAGAAGGCATACTTGTATCAGAAAGCAGCAGTATGAAAATCGTCTTTGCAAATCCTGCTGTCTGCAATATGCTCGGCTATTCAGAAGAAGAATTGAGAGGAATGACGGTTCCGCAGCTGCACCCTGCAGAATATAAAGAGTATGTAATATCTGATTTTCAGGATAAGGTAAAAGGGAACAACCCTATCACATTAAATATTCCGTGCCTTCGTAAAGACGGCGGAATCGTTTATGTGGATATTAAAACCAGCAACTATAAATTTAAAAACACAGATTATATTCTTGCACTATTTTCCAATGTCGCAGAGCGTAGAAAAGCCGAGGAAGAGCAGCAGCGTATAGAAAATCTCGAAAAGCTCGGAAACGTTGCGGCCGGTATAGCCCACGACTTCAATAATCTCTTCACAGGAATTTACGGGAATATCGAAATTGCAAAACTTGAAATACCAAACAATCACCCTGCTTTATCAAGCCTGGCAAAAGCACAGCATACGATGGACAAAAGCAGAGAACTCACATCAAAACTGCTGACATTTGCCAAAGGCGGCGGACCTGTTCCTGAAATTATACCTCTGGAGAAATTGGTACGGGGAACTGTATCTTCAATACTCGCAGATTGTAAAAATATAAAAACAACATTCAGCTTCCCGGCTAATTTGTGGCCTGTAAAAGCGGACAAAAGTCAAATTGCACAGGCATTCAACAGCCTAACACACAATGCGGTGGAAGCCATGCCCTATGGCGGGACAATCAATATAAGTGCAGAAAATGTAAGACAGTCTAATGACAGTAATTCAGAAACAAATTTCGTAAAAATCGTTTTCAGTGATGAGGGTACAGGAATACCGCTGGACATAATAGATAAAATATTCGACCCCTTTTTCACCACCAAAGAGTTTGGCAAAGGGCTGGGTCTTTCCGTTGTCCACAGCGTTATAAACAAACACAAAGGTAATATAAAGGTTGATTCAAAGCCAAACAAGGGGACTACGTTCACCATATTCCTGCCTGCCGCAAGCAATTCAAAACCTGATAAAAAAAAGGTCTCCAGGAAAAAACTAAACATTTTGTTTATGGATGACGATGAGATGCTGAGAAAGCTGGCTGCAGAAATGCTAAACTCTCTCGGTCACTCAGCTGAAACCGCATCAGAAGGTGAAGAGGCTGTCAGAATATTCAGTGAATCCGTGCAAAAGGGCGCCCCCTTCGATATTTTAATAATGGATCTCAGCGTAAAAAATGGAAAAGGTGCTAAAGAGGTAATAGGGAAAATTCTGGAAATTTCACCGGCAGCAAAAGTTATAATAACCAGCGGTTATGCCTCCGATCCCGTAATAAACAATTATAAAGAATACGGATTTTATGAAACCCTTATCAAACCGTTTAATCCGGCACAATTGGAAGAAAAAATCTCAAAAGCAGCTGGAGTAAATGTTGGAGAATAAACCGTTCCGGATTCAAAATTCGTGAACGTGAAAGTGTTTAGACCTACAAAACAAAACACATCTTCCTGTCCCTACTTCTCTATTTCCCTATCTCAAGACCTTTGAATAATTTGTTTTTCCATGTTTTAAGACCTTTGCACAATAGCCTTGCTGTCACCCTGAACTTGGTTCAGGGTCTCGTAACTTGTTGATATTCATAGATCCCGAAACAAGTTCGGGATGACCTTTTATAGTTGTGCAAAGGTCTTGTTTTAGGAAGTGGGACTTTAGTCCCGCAGGCCTGTGAATGCTGAATTTTAAAAAAACACTTGCCCGGCTAAAGCCGCGCTCCCTGAGTTATTCAAAGGTCTTTTGTTTGGAAAAAAGCATGCTATCCCGATGTGTTTTTCTCAGGCCACTATTTTCAGAATTTCACTGAAATTACCTGCATAATAATGAGGTTTGGCTTCCTCATGAAATTTGCCATAACCCCAGTTTGCAAAAACTGATTTTATACCTGCATTTTTACCGGCGGTAATATCTGTATAATTATCACCGATTATAAACGTGGACTCGCGATTCAAATTCCCGCCGTTATAAAGCTTTCCTATAAGATGAATCATCTCTGAATCGGGCTTCGGGTTGTTTACTTTGCATGCACCTATGATAAAATCAAAAAAATATTCTATCCCGGCCGCCTTAAGAATCCTTTCGCCGAACTCTGTGGGGGCATTGGTGGCCACGGACATTTTCACACCTGATTTTTTCAGAACTGTCAGTGTATCAATCACTCCCTCAAACGGGACAACATTTTTGGTGCACTGCTGTCGGTAATGTTCTTCAAAAACTACCCTGTCTTCAGGCAGATAGGAGTCGGTATCATACAACCTCTTAGCGAGCTCTTCCCTTTTATGATTTATAATCTCAAGCACTTCACTTTGTGTAAGAAGGGGCATACTTTTCAAACTTCTTACATAGTTTATGGAAGTCGTTATATCGTGCCTGGTATCAACCAGTGTTCCGTCCATATCAAAAATTAACAGTTTCTCAGCCATTTATACCCACTCTCACCGTTTCAGCATTTAAGATTTCTTTAACATCCGAAGAAGCGATTTTAACTAACAATCCTCTTTTGCCGCCGTTGATAAATATTTCATCAAGATTTAATATGGTTTCTTCCATAAAAACATTCAATCTCTTTTTTGTCCCGAAAGGTGAAGTTCCTCCTGTTAAATATCCGGTATGTTTGGTTACTTTATCAGGAGAGCAGGGCTGAACAGACTTTACTCTTAGAATTCTCGCCATATTTTTCAGGGAAACTTCTTTATCTCCATGCATTAATATAATAAAGGGATTGTTATTTTCGTCTTCCATAACCAGTGTTTTTATTACGACATGTTCACTCACGCCCAATTCTCTGGCCGAAACCCTTGTCCCGCCCTTCTCTTCGTATTTATAAAATCTCGGTTCAAAAGGAATACCGGAATTTTGGAGATATCTGACTGCAGGTGTTTTAGGAAGTTTTTGTTTTGCCATGAGATGAAAATTATTACAAATAATCAGCCAAGTCAAAGCTTTTCAAAAATGGACTTTAGTAATTTGTTTAGTAGTATATTTGTTATTGGTTAATTGGTGCATTGGTTGAGTGGTAGCGGGTGTTACTTAGCACTTAGCTCTTAAAACTTAGCTCTGAGGAATACTCATCACGGCATTTCCAGAGCTTTTTTCACAGCAGTATCGACATGGATAAGGGTGGTGTCGTATAGAGGAATATCGGTATCCTCCTGTCCGATAATTATCGGAATCTCGGTACATCCCAGGATTACGGCCTCTGAGCCGTTTTTACTCAGTCTTTTGATAATTTCCAGTATTTTCTCTTCAGCAGTATAATTCATTATCCCCTGGCAGAGCTCATCGTATATTATACTATGTACAGTTTTCCTTTCATCTTCATCGGGAATTATTATATCGATACCAAACTTTTCTCTGATTCTGTTTTTATAAAAATCCTGCTCCATTGTAAATTTTGTGCCCAGCAAACCGGCTTTTTTGACATTATTTCTGAGTAATTCTTCTGCCGTCGCGTCGGCAATATGCAAAACGGGGATATCGATATTTTCTTCAACCTGTGTAACAACTTTATGCATTGTGTTTGTACATAAAAGCAGAAAATCAGCTCCGGCATTCTGAACACCTTTTGCAGCTTCGGATAATAATGCACCGGCTTTATTCCACTGTCCTGTATCCTGGAATTCCCTGATCTCGGCAAAATCAACACTGTACAGCACAATTTTTGCAGAATGAAGCCCGCCCAACTCTTTTTTGACGCCCTCATTTATAGCTTTGTAATAAGTTAATGTTGATTCCCAGCTCATACCGCCAAGCAGGCCGATTGTTTTCATGATTCACACCTTTTTATTTTATTATACCAGATTTTTTTGCTCTTTTTAAAAAAATTTTTATAGAAAAATCTGCTTATTCAATTAAACTTAGGATATGAATAGAACTCTCATCGCCCGGTTTAAAGATGACCAGGTAACTTTCACCTGCGAGGTAAACTATGAAAACACTGTATTTCCACGGTTTTGATTCATCCAAAGAAAAATCAACAACATATAAAGCATTAAAAGAGATTCTTGACAGAGTTAACTGTTATTCTATTGATTACACGAAAGAAAATGTGACAGAGTCGGAAAAGATTGAAGATATCAAACAGTACAACGTTCTTATAGGTAACAGCTTTGGTGGATTTCCGGCATTATATTTCGGACTGAAAGAAAAAATTCCCTTCATGCTGGTAAACCCGGCTATTAATCCAACAGAAGTTCTTTTAAAGCATGGTATGGAAAGCGGACTTTACAAGGATTCTGAGAAAAAATTACAACAGATGATTGTTGAAGAACTTGAGAAAAAGCAGGTGAACAAAACAATCATCATAAGCAAAAACGATGATATTGTGGACAATAATATTATTCTGAATACCGGGCTGCCTGAAATATCAAACGTTATTGAGACCGAATGGACACACAGAATTCCCAAAGACGGCATACCGATGATAGCCGAAGAACTGAAAAGATTGGCTTAGTAGGTTGATATCAGCTGTACATTGTAAGCTTGAATAATCTCAACTTAACCTTGCTATATCTAACATTGCGTATATTCTTAATTTTAATAGTTATAAAGGAGGCTCATATGAAAAGGATTATCAGTTCATTTATAATATTGCTATTAACAGCTTTCAGTGTCCCGGCACAGGAGTCAGAAAACACACCCGCCTCTCTGGAAGGGGTGAATACAGCCGAGATTGTCTTTGATGTAAATGTGGGAAATCCGAAACTCCTCTCCCTGAGATTAAAATTTGTTGAGAAGACACTTTCCGACATTTCAAGTCATGCCAAATACAGGGCCGTTGTTGCTTTCCGCGGAGCTGCTTCAGATTTCATGACAAAAAACGACAATTATATCGATAACGATGAAAAACAGATAAAGAAAGATATTTACCGTAGGCTGAAAACTCTTAAAAATGATTATAACGTTACGCTGGAACAGTGCGGCATAGCTATTGGACTGCGTGGGATTTCTCCGGAAGAGATTTATGGTATTATTAATGTTGTGGAAAACGGTTATGTGTCAATAATTGGCTATCAAAATCAGGGATATGCTTTTGTGCCGATGGACTAAACAAGTAAAAACTTCAAATAATGAAGAAAGTGCGGAAATGCCGTGATGCATATTACTTAGTACTAAGTTTTAAGCGCTAAGTGCTAAGTAACACCCGCTACCACTTAACTAATAACAAATATACTAATACACTATTAAACAAATTATTCAAAGGTCTCCGGCTTTAATTTTACTAAGCACACCCAAAGCTTCTTCTGCTCTCTGCACAGGGACAAAAATATGATCGTGGTAAAATCCTGCTATCATATTGGCCGGGATGCCCTTTTCAGCAAGTTTCCCCGACACGGCTGCAGTTAAGCCGACAGAATCAAGACTGGAGTATACAGAGAGGGTGATTTTTTTAAAAACCGTATCATATTTCAAGCCGTATTTATCAGCTGTCCCCTTTGGAATCACTAAAGAAATCCCTTCATCCTCAATAATTGCGGCCTCCGGTGATAAATATGCATATGCATGAAAATCACCCCCCCCTTTGAATGAACAAAAAACAAATTCATTTTTACACATCCGAGGATTCAACAAATGCAGCAGCTTTTCTAGACTCTTTTCACCCGGCAAGGTTTTCACCTTTTTCAAAATATTTTTTGAACTAAACTCAACAATGATTATCATCTAAAAGACAAAAAATGACGAGGAAAAAATGAAATTGCGTTTTTTGATTATTTTTATTTTAATTGTAGTTGCAATTATTTCTTATGCTCTATATCCTGTAATTCAGGAAGCGAACAAACCGATTAACAAGTTCATAAGAGAGGCGAAATCCCAGGGTGGAGCTCCGCTGGTTCAATTTATAACAAACAGCAGTCAGGCGAGTAAAGCTGCAAGACAAATCAGTATTTTCAACCAGACTTCGGGAACAAAAATTGTTGGAAAATCTTTTATGGCAAATAAAGCAAACATGGAATTTGTGCGTAAATTTCAGTCGAACGTTCCCGGTTATGTTATTTTTAATGCAGATGATAACGTAGCCTACAGAGGAAAGGGTGTCGTGGATTCAACCACTCTTAAAAGGGTAGTACCCAGTATACACCTACATTAAATAAACAAATACCACTTCTTCATAGAAACCTCCTATTAAATTGAAAAATCCTGTTAATCAGCAGGGTTTTTCAATTTTTTTAAATCTTCTGTTGCTTTTTTTAAAACTTTTTATAAAATTTGCTATTCTAAACATTTATGGTATAGTGGTAGCACTTTTGCCTGAATGCATAAAAAAAATTAAATAATTAAACCTAAATCAGGAGGAAATATGCTTGAAAGTGTAAAATGGGAAGCCATCCCTAGGGAAAATATGACAAAAGGTCATCTGAAAGACAATAGGGAAAATGGGATGATTCCGGCTGTTGTCAGCAGCAGAGGAAAAGAAAGTACATCTCTTTTCGTAAAACTTTCGGATTTACAGAGAAGGCCATATGGTAACTTTATTGTTGATTTAGTTTTTCCCGATAAAAAAGAGCCCATAAACTGCTTTTTGAAAAATATTCAGTTTTCGCATGTGGGATATAAAATTCTCCACGTGGATTTTCAAGAGCTTACCAAGGGTCAGGAAGTGGATATCGAAATTCCCCTCAAACTCACAGGTGAGCCGGTGGGACTTGATACAGGCGGTATAGTTAACCAACTTATCGACAAAGTCATGATCAGAACGCTGCCGAGGCACCTTCCGGAAAAGTTTGAAATGGATATTTCACACCTGGATGTAAACGATTCCATAGATATTACGGAACTTGAGCTGCCGGAAGAAATCACACTGCTTGATCCTACAGAAGGTACTGTAGCATCAATAATTGTACCGAAAGAAGAGCCTCTTGAGCCTGAAACTGAGGAAGAAGAGGAAGAGCTTGAAGAGGAAGCAGAAACAGAGGAATCTTCCGAAGAAAAATAGCAATTATTTTTTCATAAAGGGTGAAACGTAAAATGTTTCGCCCTTTTCTTCAAATGACCGGACAGAACCTTCCGCAACAACTTGTTCAATAACGTTATCAAGTTTGCCCTGTCCCCCGAAAAGTTTGCACAGATCGTCGTAACTGCAGGGGCGCATATTGATAAGCTGCAAAAGTGTTTTTTTCAGATTAATTTCAGAGCTGATATCCAGCGTTTTAACGAAATTCTCCACGGGTTCCACAAATATACCCCGCTTCTTCAAGTGCATCGCAGCATCTAAAAGCTCCACGTCACTCAGCTTAACAGCTTCTTTGTAAGCCCCGGGGCGGAATGCCGTATTAAGCTGAACCTTATCATAATCACAGCACCTGATAATGTCTGCAAGCACACTCAGATGCTCCGGAGAATCATTTATCCCTTTCAACAGTAAAACTTCTATATAAAGTCTCCCATCAAATTCCTTTGAAAAAAGAATAAGCGAATCTATTATCGGCTGAAGTGAAATGTTTTGATTAGGCCTGTTTATCTCTCTGAATGTATTTTCATCGGCTGCATCGAGACTCGGAACCACAATGTCAAACTCATGTAACGCCTCTCTTACATCCGGCTCTGTGATGAGAGTGGAGTTGGTAAGAATGGCCAGAGGATGATTGATAAGTTTTTTGATTTTCACAGCTATTGTTTTCAGATCGATATTTAGTGTGGGCTCCCCACTTGCCGTTATCGTAACCACATCCAGACTGTCCCGGAATTTTTCATACTCGTTGCTAAATTCCTCAATCAACTCATCGAGCGGAGCGAAATGCCCCCTTTTAACGGTATTCTTTGTTGTTTTGCCCAACTCGCAATACAGACAATCCAGCGTACATATTTTTTTCTCTCCGATTACATCCACACCCAGAGATCTGCCCAGCCTTCTTGAAGGTACGGGACCGAATATATAAGTCATAATTTATAAACCTCTAACCAGTACAATATCCACAACACTTCCTTTATCAAGTGTTCCAACATTTTCATCCAACATCACAAGTCCGTTAACTTCAAAAAAGTTCAGAAAATGTGACGTTTTCTGGGAGCCCGGGTCATAAGCAACCGGTTCACCGTCTTCAATTTTTACCACCGCCCGGTTGAAATAAAAAGCATTAATTCTCGAGCGCATCGAAGTTCCGAGTTTCCCTTTTATTATCTGGTTCTCAAAATTTTTCATGCCGCAGCTTTTTCGAACAAATGGCAATAGGTACAAAATCAGATTAGTGGCAAATGCAGCCGGGTATCCCGGCATACCAAATATTACACATTCGGCATTTTTTGCCACCATCAGGGGACTCCCCGGTTTTATAGCCGTTTTATTGATGATAATCTTATAATCATATTCATGTAAAATTTTTTTCACAAAGTCATATTTGCCCATGGAAACGCCGCCGGAGCTCACCAGGATATTATAATCCTTTGATTTTTTTATAACCTCTGCGATATCTTTTTCGTTATCGTCAAAGCGTCCAAGGTACTCTATATTCACCGGCAACTGCCTTATTAGAGACTGTAATATATATCTGTTTGTATTAAAAACATGACCTTCTTTGTAATCATCCCCCGGCTCAAGTATTTCATCACCCGTAACAAAAACACCTATTCTGGGCTTTTTATACACTTCTGAATCATTTTTACCGGAGTAACACAATGCAGGATAAGCAAGGCTATCCAGCACTCTGCCATGCTCAGCGAAAAAAGCATTTTCCGGGAATTCTTCGCCGACTAAATTTATATTAACACCTTTTTCAGGCTGCCGGTTCAGCAAAATGTGGTAATTTTCTTCCACAACATCTTCCACCCGGACAACTGCATCAGCATTATCCGGGACAATTCCACCCGTCATTACAAAAATGCACTCGCCATTCTGAAGCTCAGCACTCTTAAAATCCCCCGGCACTGATTCGCCTTTAATCCTGTATTTCTTATTATCCCACATAACAAGAGCATAGCCGTCCACTGCGCTTTTTTTGCAGTCCGGAAAAGGAAAATCCGTATACAAATCCTCCGCCAACACCCTGTTAAACGCTTCATTTACAGCTACCCGCTCTGTCTGCAAATTCAGGGGAATATCATTTAGTATTTTAAATGCTTCCTCATATTTGTGCATTTATCACTCCGCTTCTACATTATATGCTTTTCGTGAAAAAACCATCTTCAAAACTAACACACAGAGGAATGCGAACACAACCACCAAGACACTCGCTGCCAGTCCTTTCTGAAAATTTCCCTCTGTCATATTTAGATAAATATTTATCGGTATATTCGCCGTCAAACCTGCAATTCCTCCGCCTATCATAAGCGTAGCTCCGAATTCACCCAGACTCCTCAGCCAGCTGAGGATAAGTCCGCTCATTATACCGTTAAAGGCAAGCTTGAACGTTGTATCGTAAAAAGATCTGAAACTGGATGCACCCAAAGTCATCGCTATTCTTTCATATACCGGTGGAACCATTTCAAAAGCGCCTTTACTTGCTTTTACAGTAAAAGGAAAGGATATAAAAAACTGTGCGATCACAGCCCCTGTAAAGGTGAAAACAACTTCCATCACTTTTGAAACAGCGGATATATTAAAAAATGTCAAAAGAAGTACACCCACAATCAGAGGCGGAATAATCAACGGGATATCAAATAGGCTGTCGAAAATTCTGCTTATCACACTTTTTTTTCTGGCTAAATAATAGCCTGAAGGTATACCCAAAAGGGCCGAAAAGAAAGCGGCCGTCAAGGAAGTTTTCAGACCGAAAATAACTGCTGCTATAAAATTATCATCTTTTAAAAGGGACATTATGCTCCCCATATCTGTCAGCAGAAAGCCGGCGGATATTATCAGTAAGATAAATAGTGCCAGTATAAAAACAAAAGCACTGGAAATTGTTGTCAGCTTCATTAATTTGTCCTCTGCATTACCACATTATAACCGTATTCTTCAAATATATGTGAATTACTCCTTACATATTCCAGGAATGATTTGGCGGACTCTTTATTTTTGCTGTATTTCACCAGAGATATATACGCTGTTACTCCGGTATTATATTTATCAGGGATTTCAATATACTCCAGCTTGTTTAGTTTTGCACCGGAATCAAACATAAGACCGGCATCAACACTGGAGCTTAGTACGTAGTTAGTGGTCTGTGATATGTTCGTGGGATTAATGATTGTATTGCTTTTAATCTTATCTGCAACTTTTTCAGGCATCTTCGGTTCTATTTTCATTTGGTAGGTTTTGCCTATGGCCATGGTGTCCGGATTTCCTAAAGCAATCTTTATCCCCGGCTTAAGCAAATCCTCAAAATTTTTAATCCTGCTTGCGGCTTTCTTTGAAATGCCGAATACAGGTGTTTGTACAAGAAGTTTTTCTCCATAAAACACTACGTTTTCAGAAGCCGCTTTCCTGTAATATTTTTCGTTAGCAGATGTATATAGATCACCTTTTTTGGATAATATAATCTTATTCAGAATTTGCCCGGAGCCGCCAAGAATCAAAACAACCTTATCCTTGTGTGTTTTATTATACTGCTGGACAAGAGCTTTTCCCGGCTTGGTCATTGACGCTGCTAGATACCAGTAAATTTTTTCTGCATACGCATTAAACGCAAAAAGGCATACAAACAGGCTTAAAAAAAACTTCATACAAACCTCCCGATTATCTATCTTTTGTCAAAACAATACTCTGCTGTTTCAAGGAAACACTAACCTTTTTATTTATACAAAGACTCATTTTTTCGCAGGCATGCACAGGTACAACAGAATGTATAGTCAGACCATTATCAGATATGATTCTTATAAAATAATCTTTGCCGGCATTTTTCATTCTGTTAATACGGCCGGTTACTATGTTTTCCTTGAGACTGGATTTTATATCGTGATCAGGCCGTATTATCATAACATTTTCCGGTCTGATGCAAATATGAGTGGCATATTCTTTTTTATTTTCCTTGTCCAAAGTAAACTCATACCCTTTGTCACACAAAACACGGTTGCCGGAAATCTGATAAGCATTCCAGATATTTTTAAATCCCATAAGACGTGCAGATTCAGAGCGCGAAGGTTTGCTGTACAAATCTTCTTTCTTACCGAATTCCACAATTTTGCCTTCTTCCACGAGAACCAGGTCTTTTGCAAACAGATAGGCATCACTAAGATTGTGGGTTATGAATATCGACGGAATATTCAGCTCATCTGAAATATCAGCCACCAGTTCCCTGAGAGTTTCGGCGGTGCTGCTGTCCAGCGCACTGAAAGGCTCATCCAGTAAAAGAATAGCCGGTTTCAAAACAAGTATACGAGCCAAAGCTACCCGTTGTCTTTGACCACCGGACAGTTTTTGGACAGATGAGTCAAGTTTCTCTGATATACCGAGCTTTTCAGCGACCTCACCGATACTATATCCGGATTTGCTTTTATTCGAAAATTTTAACCCGTATTGAATATTTTCTTTTACATTCAGATGAGGGAAAAGAGTATACTCCTGAGGGAGATAGCCTACTTTACGGGTATTTACCGGTATATTTATTTTGTTCCCTATGTCGAAAAATATTTTGTTATTCAGCTTTATATGTCCTTTATCAGGACTGAAAAAACCGGCTGCCATCTTGATAATCGAGGATTTACCCGCGCCTGAAGGACCGAAAAGCACAATCCTGTTAGAATCGGCACGGAAATTGAAGTTAAATTCAATCCCTTTTAGTTTTTTCGTTACATCTAATTCAAACATACACCTTTCCCGAAAGAACATACCGGATAAACACAAACCTTGCATTGATGACACAGACCGCCGATCGCTTTTGAGATAATGTCATCCTTTGTTATCTTAATTTCAGCCAGTATTTGAGGCAGGAAAATATCAAGAGATGTTATGTTATAAAACAGCGCTGCCGCAGGTACTGCACAAACAGTGGTATTATTAAGATAGCCGATAGAAAAATTGTTACCCGGCTGTATAGGATTGCCTTTTTGCACAAATTCAACACCGGCGTTTTCTATACCCAGTCTTGTTTTGTCATCCGGATCCACAGATGTGCCACCGGTAATTAGTATCAGTCCGCTTTGTTCCGCTTCCTCTTTAACGGCTAAAGAAATTACCGATTCATCATCCGGAAGAATTCTGCTGTTTATTTTCTTTATTCCGAATTTTGTAAGCTTTTGTTTCAATTTTTCGGTAAATTTATCCTCAATTTTACCGTAGTATATCTCATTACCTGTTACCATGATCGATGCGCTGTTAATTGTATACTTTTTTACCGACAGCACAGGAGATCTTAGAATTGTTTTCATTGCGTCAAATATTGCTATTTTGCATGTCAGAGGAATAATTCTGAATGCTGCAACTTTTGTGCCTGCAACAACAGGGTAATTATCACTTATAGTCGGCATTGAAGGTATTTCCATTCTGTTGATTTTTAACACAGCTTCAGTATCGATAGTAAAAATACCATCGACAGTGGCAAAAAAATCTATTTTTCCTTCCATGTGAGCTTCACTGAAATAAATATTTTTTCCAGCCACTAAAGGGGCTATTGCCTTTGCCACGTCATTTTCATGTACTTCATCGGTTTTACCCTCTTCAACAAAAACGTACTCCTTTCCCAGACGCAGAAGATGATCAAGATCCTTTTCTTCAATAAAGTGCCCCCTGTAAAATGCTACACCTTTAAAATTAGTATCCAGGTTAACTTCGGTAATATCATAAGCGAGCTTCTTCCCTACAGCATCTTCAACCTTTAATTTTTTCATTTCACCCTCAATAAAAAAGCCGGTTACCTGTAATCAGATAACCGGCTTAATATTTTATCAGTACTATAAATTACCAGTTATCTCCTTTCCAAATCACGGGAGGCATAAACGTTTCCATTTATACCCTGGGGTAAATCCAACCGGCTCATAAATCATATCAAAATTTTAACGACTTAGACTTATGAACTCGGAGATAATTTTTTTTACAGTTTCTTGAAATAATAGTCAAGCTTTAAAAAAGCCGTGATGCGTAAAGCGTAATGCGTGAGGTGGAGGTATTATGGATATTAGAGGTATTACGGGTTATAGATTCAACGTTAGTAAAAGTGTAAAAAAATAGTTATTTATTGTTATTTGTGGTTATTCAGTGGGAAAGTATGCCCTGTGAAATAAGTTACTTAAAACTTAGCACCCCTGTCAAATGACCTTCGGTCTATCCGCTTTGCTGATATTTAACGGGGTAAACTTAACACTTAATACTTATAAACTACTCAACAAATTTATTTGGACTTTCCACCCTTTTCTACACAAAAAGTTAAGCACATTGCTTCATTTCTTTATAATATAGTTCCAGCTTCTCTCTTGGAGTATTATACTCAATAGCCGAATGAGTCCTTTTTGAGTTATAATA
>Ga0247721_100167_pt1 | contig 28633 bp, 25 predicted proteins | sample MSEWel2017_08_16_FD_189089 | JGI IMG/M metagenome (GOLD analysis project Ga0247721, IMG submission 189089) | Subsurface sediment microbial communities from gas well in West Virginia, United States - MSEEL Well Study Marcellus 3H_2017_08_16 | ecosystem: Environmental > Terrestrial > Deep...
TTCATTAGCTGAGGCCAGAGAAGCTGTACTGGAGAAGAGAAAGGCCATAGCTCATGGTAAACCTGCTAATACAAAAAAAGAAGCTTTTGAAGCCGTTTTTAAAGAATGGTACGAAAAAAATAAAAACCAATGGACTGAAAACCATGCGAAAACAACTTATCGGCGTATTGAAAAAAATATTTTACCGTGGCTGGGCAATTTTCAAATCAATGACATAACCCCCCGATCATTACTCGAATGTTTAAGACGTATTGAAAACAGAGGTGCTGTGGAAACAGCCCACAGAGTATTACAAATTTGCAATCAAATTTTTGTATATGCTGTTGCAAGCGGTATCAGTGAAGATAACCCTGCAGCTAAAATAAAGGGGGCTTTGTCCCCTGTATCAAAAAATGAATTTCCTGCCATAACAGAGTTATCAGAAGTAAAAATACTGTGGGAAAACATAAATGACTACAAGGGGTCATTTATAACTCAATGCGGGCTAAAACTATTGATGCTGACTTTCCTAAGGCCTGGTGAATTGAGAAAAGGAGAATGGAAAGAAATAGATTTCAGGAACAGATGCTGGAACATCCCCGCCGAAAGAATGAAAAAACGGAAACCTCATGTGGTACCTTTATCAAAACAGGCTTTAAATATATTAGAAGAGTTACACCCTCTCACTGACCGATCTGAATATATATTTCCATCCACATCAACAAACCAAAGACCAATGAGTAGCAACACTTTAAATATGGCACTAAGGCGTATGGGGTATTCAAAAGAAGAACTTGTGGCCCACGGACTCAGAAAAACAGCCAGCACCATTTTGCACGAACAGGGCTGGCCTTCTGAAATAATCGAAAAACAACTGGCACATATCGACAGAAACCAAATCAGGGGAATTTATAATAAAGCAAAATATCTTCAGGAGCGCAAAATTATGCTCCAACACTGGGCAGACTACCTTGATGAATTATTATCCGCCGATGAAGCATTTATCAAAAAAGCGCCCCGCGATATTTTCCAGAAGTTATACTAAAAGTCCCCTTTTAAACAGCTTCTCTCTCAGTACCCTCTTCTGCCAATTTGATTATTTCTTTCTCCTTCCATGCAGAAATTCTTGGTCCCAGTTTGACAGGTTTCGGAAAAATGCCTGTTCTTACTCCCTCCCACCATGTTGACTCACTGACAGGAATAATTTCCAGAACTTCTTTCAGCCTCAATAGACGGTAGTCCTTAAACCCCTGATTTCTCAAATTCCCTGAGTTACTCATAATGCTAACTCCTTTTCAAAACAAGAAATCAGGGTCATCACCCTGAAAAATATTCTCAGAATTCTATAAAGCACTCACCGCGTAAATATTTTTTATTTTTTGTGTTTACAGAATTCTACATGGGGAATTACACACAAAAAAATTGTTTGTGCGAACAGTGTGTGAAGCATATAATAATGTTTGATTTAATGATTATCTTTGATGTATCGGTTGATACACTATTCATTAGACTTATTTTTGAACAGTCTAATACTCTAATTGGGCAAACATTTAAGGTTTGCTTTGATCCCTTTATGGGTAGAATAATACTAACATGGTCTACACTATGATTAATTCAAGGAAAAAAATAAAAATTTCAATCAGGCGGCAATATTTTGCCATATTTTCTTCGCCATAGCTTTATGTTTCCAAATTCTTCTTTAGTTACTGTAATTTTTCTTTTCCCATCCATACTGTTTGTTATTTTCTGTACATCATAACACAATTCAGGCTTGCCAATCTTTCTGTAAAGTTTGTTAACCGCATAAAGGCAGTCTTTAGCATAATTTTTCGACATTTCACCTGTTTGCACTTTTCTATACAGTTCTTTGTAAAAAGCGTTTTGATGGGTAATGCTTAATGAATCGATGGACTTAAGCGCAGGATATTTTGCTGTAATGATCTGGCAAAAATTTTCTATTAAGCGGTAATCCTGCTTAACTGTCGAAGCTGCACCTTTTAATTTGTACTTTCTGTTAAATTCTTCAAATAGTTTATTTTTCATCATTTTATTTACCCAGGTAGTAATTTGTTATGTCGATACGATGGTGCCCCAGTTCTTCTGAAATTTGCATCCGTGAATTAACATCAAGTTCTTTTGCCTGCTCCATGCCAATATTATTTTTCTCAGCAATATACTTTATTTGATCCTGTTTAGTATATCCTGATTTTACAGGCGGCAATGTATTTGTCAGGTTATGATATTTTTGCTGTGCATAGCTGTGTCTGTTCGCATGAAAATTATAACTTGCATTATTTTCATTGTTGAACGTTTTAACGGTATTGTATGCAAAGTCCCGCCACTTTTTAAAGTCATACTGATCGGGAATTAATGATTTCGAAAGGCCGTATTCTTTCCTAAAATCTTTTACATATTTCAACAACTCTTTCACTGAATCTGTTGCATGGAGTGTCCGTAACTGCCCGCCTTTTGTGCCTTTCTCAATATCAAGGCTGCCATCTCTATGTAATTCATAGCCATTGAATAATGCCGATTCTTTGAAACGTAACCCAGCTTCTCTTTGAAGTTCAATCTGTAATCGTAGTGCTTCATATCTAATGTCACCTTTTTCGATATATTGTTCAGTTAAGAAATCTGAAAATTTATCATGCGTCTCGTTGGATACACTTTTATCGATATTGTTGAACCTCTCCCCTCTATTAATACCAAAATCTTTTGCTGATATTTTAAGGTCATCACGATAATAATAGTCAAATACACTGTTAAGTGATGATATAATATTCGTCGCATGGCCTCTTGAAATTTCTCCATTTTCAACTCTTTCAGATAAATGTTCTGCAAAATCGGCCATATTTTCAGCATTCAGTTTCACCAAATTTTTCAAATCATATTTCTCATTTGCAAAGTTTGCCAGCTGCCTGACTGCCATTGCCGTCTTACTAATCGACTCCTGGTTTCCAGACTCGACAACCTCTTTAGCCAGATTAAAACTGGCTGCTTTCCTTGATAGATTTTTTTCACCTACAAAATTCCTTTTTATTTTTTCTTTCATAGTATCCCTCCCAATTTTAATAAAGCGGTACGGTCAAATAAAATCAAAAAAAGCCAGGATTATCATCCTGACGGGTTCCTCCTGGTCGTGAGTTTGTTTATAGATATATGCTGTAAATAAAATGTATGTTAGCGATATACTCCGACATTTGAGGCTGTCAGAAAGCCCAATATCTATACATGAACTCACGCGCTCCGTGAGATTAAGCGGGGATTATCAGACACAGTCATAAGTGGCACAGCAGCCTCATGGCATCACAAAAAGACGCACACAATTGTGGCAATTTGCAATGATATAACTGTGAATTTTCTGGTTTTTTGTTTTTTCTGTAAATTTTGAATGGTTTTAGATCCTGTTTAAACAGGCTATTGAGAGTTTGTGTCGTATTTTGCATTCACCTTGTGAAAAAGGTGAACGCAAAATACACATCTGTGGTATTGTTCTTGATTATTCTGCTTGGTCAGCTTCGCTGTTAATCAATCTGTAATACAGATTGATTAATCTCTGAATTTGGACACAACTCCATGATTGTCTTTTATCTAATAAGTAGAAACTACTTGTAATCTATGGCACCGTTTTGAAAATTCAAGACCAAATTTATATCGACAACGCATAGGTGAGACGCGTGCTTTAGCGCGTCGGCTCAACGAATTGTTATGCCCATGCATATACTCTCTCACCGCGCGGTGCCAGACATCAATGTTCCGAAAAGGTGGGCGCGAGGGATGATTTGGCCACATTACTAGCTTGACCTCATTTCCGTTCGAAGCTGTAACGTGCCATTCTCGAAACCGATAGTTCCTGCTCTGATAGCTAGTAAGACTAGACTGTTTATGGGACGAAGACCAAGGCACTGTGAGCCCATGATCATGGTTCTACCAACTCGAAATCATTTCATCCTTATATACTGTTCAGACCGAAGAGTATGCCGAGCTCGGGCTTGTGAATCCTATCAAGCAGTATAGAAACCCACTTCACCACATCCTCTTCCACGTCATGCTTTGTTGCACTCCCCGCATCGCCGGTTCCAAGGTTGAAACCTAGATTCCCGCAAATTGTAACGAGCAGCCATTCATAAATTTGCCTAAATGATTAAAAATGTTATTTTTTTCGATATTTTTCCTTGCCTTTTTCAACGTGTTAGTGTGTAGCATAACGATGGAGGTTGCTTATGGCTATTGTATTCCAAAAAGACAAGCGTTCTGGTATCACTTATGCGTATGATTCAAAAGCTTATTAGGACAAAGAGAAAAAACAGTCCCGAGCCAAAAGGGCAGTGATTCTGCTGGAAATACTTTGTCTGTGAATATAAATAGATGATATCAAAGAAACGTACCTTTTGAAGAATATCAAATAGACATAAAAACAGAAAATAGACTCCAAAATCTTAATACTTATATAAATTCAGTTGAAAATTCACTTCAAAGTCAGATAAATAGCCTTAATAGGGAGGTAGATGATTTACAGGCTTAAATCAATAGTATAAATATATATTTCAAGACCTCCGCAAAAATATTTGTTGGAAATGATCCCTATCTGTTTTTAAGCAAGCTTGGAACAGAAACATCGGGATACAATAATGCCCGATGTTTTCAACAAGTAGCTTAAACCTTACAGCTATTTCGGGTTACTTAAAAATAAAACATACATTAAAAAGTATTTTTGTAATGGATAGGGGTTATGATGCGAGAGTTATACTGGAATATCTTCATGAAAAGGATCTAAGTTTTATAATAACTTACAATGGCGAAAAGAAAAAAGTTTACTTGTGGTATGAGGCTGCGAAAAATGGGGTGACGCCAGAGAATGTTACTACTTGACTATAATTTAATTGTAAAGCTATACTGCACCTATACAAGATGTACAGAACTATATAGTAATTTGTTATGCACTGCTTGCGTACAATGATTAAATTGGAGAAAATGGAGTGGATGAGCTTTTCATTAAGGTTCAAGGCCTTATAAAAGCTGGAGATGTCCTGATATCAGAGCATGGCTATGATGAGCTGATTGAAGATAATCTATCAGTTCGAGAACTCCTTGATGGGGTAATAAACGGGGCAGTTGTTGAAAGATATACTGATTATCCCAAAGGGCCATGTCTCTTACTTTTACAGCAAGATAAATTTGGTAATCCTGTTCATGTTGTATGGGGCATTCCGAAAGAATCTGGCAAACCCGTTGTTTTGGTTACGGCTTACAGGCCAGATCCAAAGCGCTGGGATGAAAATTTTTTACGGAGGCGAAAAAAATGAAATATCGGAAAAAAATTAAATATATCCATGAAGGGCAATATGTTGCTGAAGTAGAGGTTAAGCTGATGGAGGATGAAACAGGATGGTCCCCTTATCTTAGCATCGAGGATGCTTATAAGTTGGACGATGTCCGGGACGCACTTCGTAACGGAGATTTAAAATCAGCAACAAAATATGGACGCATTTACGAACTTCGCCCGGTGACTCATTAGTAATACTATATAATTTTGTTGATTCACTGTGAGTTATTGGTTTGATCCCTTTCTCACACTTCGTAAGTGTGAGAAAGTTGCTTGGTTTCAACGGGAAAATAAATTATCATTTGGATACATTGTTTGGTTATTGGTGGGCGTTATCGGTGTTGTAGCACCCGCCCGCCTTCTTCTCTTTTCTCATGATTCTTTATAATACAATTTTTAGATAATTTAATATGAAAATTCTATTTAATTGGACTAATTATTACGGTTAGATATTCAGACTTAAATGCAGATTAATTCGGTTAACGACACACCACCACCCTGCACACAAGTCCTCCCAAGTTCACTGCAAATCCTTCAGTGCATGCCATCTCATATTACGCCGGAAAGTCAACCTGATGCATATGCCAGTTACTTCTCAGGCCATTCTGAGTTCGCTTACATGCTACGGCCTACACCTCGTCTCGACTCTATAGAGCCTTTGTCACCGGGCTTCAGTCTTTCTTAAAAAAACTGCCGGTCAGACTTCAAGGTCAACTGGCAATTGCCCCCGCAGGTACTTTGCAACCTGCTGGATTGTGTTTCTTTTATACAGCGCTTCTTGGCGCTCCTCAAGCATTATCAAATATTTATCTTGTTTTTCAGGAGTTACTATTTATTCAAGCATTGAAGATTTAACAAATTTCGAAAGTTAATATTGCTAATTCTGTAATTGATTTATTAATAACATCCATTAAACTGGAAATTATTAAACAATTCAGTTATAATAATTGGAAAAAAACTAACACTTTCCGGAGGAATTACATGTCGATTGCAACCCATTGTAAACCAAGAAAAAGTATATTTGACAAAGATAGAAGAGACGTTGTACTTGACCTGTCAGATCTTATAAATGACGACATAGACGCCGAGAAGTTTTTTGAGGAAAACTTTGTTACCAAAGGTATGAGGCTTTTAATTGAAAAGGTATTTGATAAGTTTGCCAACAAAAATGACAGCGCCAGTGTTTTTTCACTGACCCAATCGATGGGTGGCGGTAAAACACATAATATGATTGCCCTGGGGTTATTGGCCAAAAATCCTGATATACGTAAAAAAGTTTTAAAAGACTTTTCTTTTGATGATTATGATGAAGTTATAAAAGCAGTTGGTTTCAATGGCAGAGAGTCTGATGCCCCATATGGCATTTGGGGCAGTATTGCAGAACAGCTTGGTAAAAAAGACCTGTTTTCTGAATATTATTCTCCACTCAAAGCACCGGGAGAAAGCGCATGGAGTAACTTACTTGCAGGGGCCCCTGTTATTATCTTTTTAGATGAACTACCACCCTACCTGGATAATGCGTCTTCTATCACTGTGGGAAGTTCAGATCTCGCAAGGGTTTCAAAAACAGCACTTGCCAATCTTCTTATTGCTGCCAACAGACTGCCAAATGTTTGCATCGTCTTGTCAGATCTTACTGCCAATTACCAAAGCGGAAGGAATATCATTGAATCGATTTTAAATGATTTAAAGGATGAAGTAAAGCGTTCCGCATATCCTATAGAACCTGTCGCACAGAACAGTACAGAAGTTTACGATATACTTAAAATAAGACTATTTGAAAAATTGCCAGATGATAAAGTTATAGAAAAAATAGCCCACGAATATTCCAATGCAGTGAGAAAAGCGAAAGAAATGGATGTCACAAGCGCCTCTCCGGAGTCTTTTGCAGCACAAATAATGGAATCATACCCTTTTCATTTTTCAATCAGAGACTTGTACGGCCGTTTCCGTGAGAACAGCGGATTTCAGCAGACCAGAGGATTGATTAGACTAATGAGAACTATTGTCAGCGACCTTTATGAATCTAAAAAAGCAGAAAAGATAGACCTAATACATCCTTATGATTTTAATCTTAATAATGGTGAAATCTTTACCGAAGTAAAAAGCATCAATCCCGCCTTAGAAGAAGCTATGGTTCATGACATTGCAAATAACGGCAATGCTGTTGCAGAAGAACTTGATAAAACTTACGGAGGAACCGATGCGCAGGACGTTGCAAAATTAATATACTTGTCTTCTTTATCTGATATTACAAATGCAACTCAGGGACTAAGGATAGATGAAATCACTTCTTACTTATGTACTCCTGGAAGGGATATCTCAAGGGTAAGGTCTGAAATCATAGAAAACCTACCAACAAGATCCTGGTATTTGCATATTTCTCAGGATGAAAGATATTTATTCAAAAATGTAAAAAACCTGGCTGCACAGGTACATGATTTGAAAAGAGGTTACACAAAAGAAATTGCCTTAAAAGAATTAAAAACATTTTTGGATAGCCTGTTCAGACCTCAGTTGAAGGACTGTTATCAGAAAATACATGTTTTACCAAGCCTTGATGAAGTAGAGATAGAAATAGATAAAATTTCGCTGATTATTGCTGAACCGGCTGAAGACAAATATGAAGATCTGAATTTGTCAAAGGACCATGTGGAATTTTACAAAGACCAAACATATAAAAACAGGATATTTTTTCTGACAGGCAACAAAAATACCATGGAAACTGTCTATGACAATATCCGGATGCTAAAAGCAATCGATTCTATTATAGGTGGTATGGAAACGGAACGTGTATCCCAGAAAGATCCTCAATGGGTAAATGCGCAAAACACGAAAGACAAGGTGGTGTTATCTCTGAGAAGTTCACTGCAGGAAACATTCACTCAAATTATTTATCCCACCACAAAAGGCTTACGTTCTACAGACATTAATCTTACTTTCACTGATAACCATTTTAATGGCGAAGAGTTGATTAAAAACACGTTGATACGTGTACACAAAATGGAAGATGATATTGATCTTGAAACCTTTACTCGAAAAGCTGAACAACGACTTTTTGGCAATGCTAAACAAACATCGTGGCATGAAATAAAAAGACGTGCAGCCACAAATACAGAGTGGCAGTTTCACAAACCCGGCCTTCTGGATGAAATCAAGAAATATGCGGTTGAAACTGGCAAATGGGTAGAAGACGGCGGGCTTATTGAAAAAGGTCCTTTCCCTCCACCAGCTACTTATGTCCGAATCAAAGAGGTAGAACGTGATGATGAAACGGGTGAAGTCAAACTGCAGATTTTTCCTATAAATGGTGATAAAGTTTACGTAGAATTTGGGGGAAGTGAACCCACTACTGCTTCACATCAGCTGAGTGATTTTAAGGCTGGCTACTATACACTGAAGAAAGATGCTATGCATATTAAGGTCATGTGTGTAGACAGCTCAGGAGAACATAAAACGGGAGATATAGAAGAATGGCATAATAAAGTTACCCTTAAACATTCACAAATTTACTTGGGAAGTGACGGCAGTAGAAAAATTGATTTAAAAGCTATTCCCAGAGGTGATATATATTATACAACTGACGGATCTGACCCTAAAGTTCATGGGGCTAAATATGATGGCCCCATTACAATACCTGATAATTGTAATATATTGCTGGCCATTGCAAAATATGAAAACAGATATTCCAGCCAATTGCAGATTTCAGTTCCAAAGGATATAGATAAATTTGAAGTTGATCCTTCAAAGCCTTTGCAATGGAAAGTTCCCTATCACAATTTAACTGCCAGGAAATTTTACGATTTCCTTGAAAGAATGAAAAAGTACAATGCTAAAGCTTACAGCGTAAGTCTTGATGTGGATGCAAATGACAATAAACAACAAATACTTTATACTGCATCTGAAGATTATCCAGTATCAGGTGATGATTTGGATAAAATTAGAGAGATGCTTCAAAAACCTTTGTCTGAAACTGGAGGAAGCCAATTAAGACTGAATGTTGAAATACTGGCTTTTGAAAAAGGGCAGGATCTGTTAGACTGGTTTTCTGAGATTAAAGAAAAACCGAAACAAGAGGAAATAATTCAATGAGTAGAAAGAAGTACACCGGTTTTGGAGTCGCTGAACAATATGATGACCACTTTTTTGTGGTGACCATCCCTCAGTCTCAAAAGAAAGAAGCTGAAGTATTTATTACGGAGATATTTGACTTCAGTTTTAGTGATGTCCAATCCGGTTTAAATCCATATCCAATGAAAGGAACGAATGTTGCTTTAAAAAGTATAATAACACGCTTAAAATGGGAAAAGATAGAAAATGATGTAAAGGCTGAGTTTAACAGGAGACTCAGGAAACTGGAAATAAAAACTGGCGCATGGAAGAAAAAAGGGCAAGTATCTATAAATAAGACATTCGGAAAAGAACTGACACTATTGTGCTGGGCTATAGAGGATACGGACCCGGCATTAATCTTAACGGCTGTAAGAAACTGGCTTGGGCTTGCACCGGAAGAACGATGGTGGCTTTATATGATGACAAATGCATCATCCGGTGATGCTATACTCGGTAAAGATAAAGGCTGGAGAAAAGCAGTCAGATATGCACTCACCGAGAATCCTATTACGGATTGGTCTCTGAGGTCAAATAGCAGTGATATTGAGAGGCTGTTATCCGATTTTAATGAAGAAAAAATCTTTTAATAATATTTACATTTAGCTGCAATATTTAACTATGGGGGGTTTATGGATAAAGTATTTATTGAAGAACAACTTCCTGTCTCAAAACTCAGTAATGAATCCTACAAAGAAAGAAAAGCAGGTGCAAGCCAGACTTTAACGAGTCTCGGTAAATGGTGGGGCAGAAAGCCTCTCATATTGGCGAGGGCAGCCATAGTAGGACTTTTGATGCCAGCATCGGATAACCCTATCAAAGATAGAGAAATTTATCTGAAAATCCTCACGATGGACAATGACGGCTTGTGGCAGAGGAAAAAGAAATCGTTAACACCTAAAGATATTGCTGAATATTTGACTCCGTCACAAAAGATGAAATATCTGGAATTAAGTAATAACAAATATATATGGAAAACAAACCTTACAAACGAAGAGAAGCTAAAAGCCCAAAGGCTGGCTTTTGATAAAATGCCTTATAATAAAAAGCTGACATACTGCTACCGCCCGGAAGAAATAGAAGGCCCATCAAAAGAATCCTGGAGAGAAATAAATGAACACCTTAGTACATCCGCCACTAACTTGCAGGAATTAATCCAGGAATTGGGAATGAAAAGATTCGGTCATATTCCAAAGGTGGGGGATTGTTTTTGCGGTGGTGGTTCCATTCCATTTGAAGCTGCACGTCTTGGTTGCGAAGCTTACGGGAGTGATTTAAATCCTGTAGCTGCACTTTTAACATGGGCCTCGATAAATATTGTAGGCGGCGGTGAAGAGGTACAAAAGCAGGTAAAAAAAGCCCAGGAAGAAGCATTTAAAAAAGCTGATGAACAGATTACGGAATGGGGCATAGAACATAATGAAAAGGGCTGGAGGGCGGATGCATATTTGTACTGTATAGAGACAAAAAGCCCGTCCAGCGGATATATGGTACCTCTTGCCCCAAGTTGGGTAATAAGTGAAAAGTATAAAGTGGTGGCAAGACTGATACCTGACCATGAAAATAAAAGGTTTGATATAGAAATTATTGAAAATGCAGATGATTCTACTTTTAAAAACGCTAAAAACGGTACTGTTGGGAACAACTGCCTTAAAGATCCTATTACAGGAGAGGAAATAAACATCAGCACTATACGCGGGGATAGAGTTGATTCACAGGGTAAGAGAATTTACGGGCTTAGAATGTGGGAAAATGATGATATAGTTCCCAGACCGGATGATGTATTTCAGGAAAGGCTGTACTGTATAAGATATGTGGATGAGGATGGTAAGAGGCACTATGTAGCCCCGGATGAAAATGATCTGCTGAGGGAAGCAAAAGTACTGAACCTTCTAAAAGAAAGGTTCCACGACTGGCAGGAAAAAGGGTATATCCCTTCAAAAAGAATTGATCCTGAGGGTGTTAAAACGCAGGAACCGATTAGAAATAGAGGCTGGACACACTGGCACCATTTGTTTAATCCGAGGCAGTTGTTGAACCACGGTTTACTTTTATTAAATTCTAATAAAACAGGGAATCTTATTGGATTAGGCAAGGTTAACAATTTTGATAGTTTACTAACAACATGGGATACATCTACCAACATTGCAAAACAAACTTTTAGCAATCAAGCTTTTAATACGATGTATAATATGTCTTCAAGAGGCTTATTGAGTTTGAAACAATTTGTTGTTTTTAATGTACCTTCAATTAAAGTTAATACAAACAATAATGATATAAAATCTATTGATGCCAGATCAATAAATATGTTTTCAGATTTATGGATTACAGACCCGCCTTATGCAGATGCAATAAATTACCATGAACTTACTGAGTTTTTTCTTGCATGGTATGAAAAACATTTACCTGAATTGTTTCCGGATTGGTATACCGATACGAAAAAAGCTTTGGCTGTAAAAGGTACGGGTAATGATTTTAAACGATCAATGGTGGATATATATATCAATCTTAAAAGCAATATGCCGGATAACGGCCTGCAGTTGGTCATGTTTACCCATCAGGATGCTTCCGTATGGGCGGATCTTGCTATGATATTGTGGGCAGCAGGATTAAAAGTGACAGCAGCCTGGACTATTGGGACAGAAACCACTTCAGGTTTAAAAAAAGGTAACTACGTACAGGGGACTGTATTGCTTGTACTAAGAAAAAGACTTGAAGATGATTCAGCTTTTATGGATGAAATTTATTTGGAAATAGAGGATGAGGTAAAAGAACAGTTGGATCATATGCTTGATTTAGATGATGAGAGTGATCCTAACTTTACAGATACCGACTATCAGCTTGCTGCATACGCTGCGGCACTGAGGGTGCTTACCAAGTATGAAGATATAGAGGGAAAAGATATAAGAAATGAACTGTTCAGAGAAAGTTTACGAGGTGAAAAATCAGACTTTGAGGAAATGATAGATAAAGCTGTGGAGATAGCGTGCAATTATCTTATCCCTCAGGGTATAAAAGAGGATGTTTGGAAAAAACTTTTGCCTGTGGAAAGATTCTATCTGAAAGGTTTGGAACTGGAGATGAATAAGGAAGCACGTGCAGGTGCATTTCAGGAACTGGCCAAAGGCTTTGCCGTAAGAAACTATACTCAGATGTACGCATCAACGCAGGCAAATCTGGTAAGGTTAAAAACACCAACAGAATTTAAAAGGTCTATGATGAGTGATGATGAGTTTGGGAAATCTGTACTAAGGAATACACTTTTTGCTATACATCAGGTGACAAGTACAGAACAGCCCCAAAACGGACTGAATTGGCTAAAATCCGAACTTGATGATTACTGGGGTGTCCGTAAAATTATCATGGAAATACTTGATTACCTTGTGAAAACAAAAAATTACAATCACATGCCCCATTGGGAGGCAGATGCGGAATCTGCAGCAATTTTAAAAGGTTTGATATTTAATGACAGAGGATGATTAGACGATATTCTTCCAGAAGAGAAAATATTGATGAAACATTTATAAATTCCAAGCTTGAAGGTGCTGCTTCATATGACAGGATAGCCGGTTATTTCAGTGTAAGTTTGCTTGAAGTAGCCGGTGAGAAGCTTGAAAAAGTGAGTAACACTGTAAGGATAGTTTGCAATTCAGACATTGATATCAAAGATTATCATGGAGTAAAATCAGCACTTCAAGCACAAAGAATTTCATGGTCAAAAAATGATGAACTCCATTTTAATGAAAAGGTCAAATCCCGTTATGAACATCTTGCCCGCTTATTATTATCAAAAAAACTACAGATTAAAGTGTTGCCTAATCAGGCTTTTGGTTTAATTCACGGTAAAGCAGGTATCATAACCTATGAAAATGGAAGTAAAATTTGCTTTATGGGCAGTGTAAATGAAAGCTATACAGCCTGGAGAACAAATTATGAATTATTATGGGAAGATGATTCAGATGAAGGAATAAAGTGGCTTCAGGAAGAGTTTGACGCATTGTGGAATAGCAAATATGCTTTAGAGTTAAGCGACTTTGTAATCCAGGATATTATCAGGATTTCAAAAAGACAGGTTGTAAAGCTGGAAGATTGGCGTGAAACAGATGATAAACCGGAATCTCCTGTTATTGAAACGCCTGTCTATCGTCAGGAATACGGCCTTATGCCCCATCAAAAATATTTTATAGAAAAAGCATTTAAATTTCACAAACTGAAAGGTGCACGCTTTGTGCTGGGGGATCAGGTTGGTTTGGGTAAAACTATTCAGCTTGCAACTGCGGCTATGCTTATGGCACTTTACGGGAATAAGCCTATATTGATAATAGTCCCAAAACCTTTGATTTATCAGTGGCAGACAGAACTAAAAGAAAAACTTGCTATACCATCAGCGGTGTGGACTGGAAAAGGCTGGTATGATGAACAGGGAATGCTTCACCCTTCTGTTTCACCTGCGGACATTAAAAAATGTCCAAGATTAATGGGTATAGTATCTCAGGGACTTATTACCCTAAATTCTGATGTTGTTGATCATTTATTAGATGTAAAATACGAGTGTGTTATTGTTGATGAAGCACACAGGGCACGAAGAAGGAAAATTAAACCTAATAAGCTTGATAAAAAACCGGAATATAACAATTTAATGAAATTTATCAGGCAAATCGCTTTAAGCACAAAAAGTTTATTATTGGCAACTGCTACACCTATACAAATTCACCCGATTGAAGGATGGGATCTTTTAAACACTCTATCTTTGAACACGTACCATGTAATGGGTAATAAATGGAGTAAATGGAGAACAGACCCGGAAACAACATTAGATATCGTATCCGGCAAAGAGGATATAAATAACCTGGATCATTGGGAGTGGATAAGAAATCCTTTTCCAGAATCTGATGAAAGCAGATATTTCAGACTGCTGAGAAAAACATGTTTTCAGGTGGATGATTCTGTTTCAGTGATAAAAGGCGAATTCTTTGACAAAATAACAGGGGTACACAAAACAAACTATAATTTTATTAAGAAAAATTTCAGCAGAGAACATAATCCGTTTATTCGATTTATTGTAAGAAGAACACGGGACTTTTTAGAAGATACAATCGATCCTGAGACCGGTGAACCATATATGAAGCCTATCAGTGTAAAATTGTTTGGCGAAAACGAGGAAGAAGCACTTCAGATGCCTCATTACTTTTCTGTGGCTTATGAAAACGCTGAAAAATTCTGTCATTTACTGGGGCAAAGAATAAAGGGCAGCGGATTTTTTAAGACAATCTTACTTAAGAGATTTGGCAGTTCTGCAGTGGCAGGGTTTAAGACAATTGAATCTATGATAAGAAGAGATAAGGAACTTTTTGAAGAAAATGACGATCTGCGTGAAAATGAAATTTCTGAATTTTTGAATTTAACAAAAGAAGAAAGGCTGTGTTTGAATACGTGTTTAGAAGCTATTAGGAAAAATAATGATCATGATCCCAAATTTAGAGTCGTAAAAGAATATCTGAAAGATGAACATTGGATAAATGATGGTTGCATCATTTTTTCACAGTATTATGACACATCCTACTGGTTTGCCCAAAGATTGTCAGAAGAGGTTTTTGACGATCAGGTTATCGGATTTTATGTGGGTGGTGGCAGGTCTGGTGTGTTTAAAAATGGAAAATTCGAAAGGAAAGATAGAGAGGAAATTAAAGAATTAGTAGGGAAGATGGAAATAAAACTGCTTATTGGCACGGATGCTGCGAGTGAAGGATTAAACCTGCAAAAATTAGGCACTTTGATAAATCTTGACTTGCCTTGGAACCCCACAAGACTCGAACAGAGAAAGGGAAGAATCCAGAGAATTGGCCAGGAAAGGGATGAAGTGAAGATTTTGAATTTGAGATATAAAGATTCTATTGAAGACAGAGTTCATGATATTTTATCGGACAGGTTAAAAGACATTTATGATATATTCGGCCAGTTGCCGGATGTTTTGGAAGAAGTATGGATTAATGTGGCTTATGGGGAGATAGAAAAAGCAAAACAGATTATTAATGAGGTATTACCATCACATCCATTCGATGAACGGTATAATAAAGTGAAACATATAGACTGGGAGTCATGTGAAAAGGTTTTAAAAACCGAGGATATTAATGAAGTGCTTTCAGCCCCATGGAACAACTCTAAAAATGCATAAAACTGATGTCGTCTAATAATTATTAAATTTGTTGTTTGAAATCGTTAAAACCGGAGGGATTGTATGTCAGATGTCAAATTATTTAAAGTCAGTGACGAAAAAGTTGTTGAATTAAGTGGATCCGGTATGGCTTTGGAGAAATCTTTGCAAAACATGATAGAGAGAAATTTATATGACATTTTAGGAATTCATTTTTTATACAGTGAATACTCAACTGGTGTGAAATTCAGAGGAAGAATTGACACATTAGGATTAGATGAAAACGGCAATCCTGTGATCATAGAATATAAGAGGTCTTCAAATGAAAATGTTATTAATCAGGGGTTATTTTATTTGGATTGGCTGTTGGATCATAAAGCCGAGTATGAGTTATTAGTTCAGGACAAATTTGGCGCAGGAGAACGCAATAAAATAGATTGGTCAATGCCCAGGCTGATTTGCATTGCTGGTGATTTTACCAAATATGATGAACACGCAGTGCAAGTAATGAACAGAAATATTGAATTGATAAGATACAAATATTTTGATGGTGATTTATTGTTGCTTGAGTTGGTTAATTCTGTAATGGCAGAGAGTAAGCCCAAAACAGATGCCGTAAAAAAATATACAACCGTTACCGAAAGCGCAAACAAACTTAATGGAGAATTATTGGATTTGTTTGAAGAATTTCGAGCTTACGCAAAAGCATTGGGAGATGACGTTCAGGAAAAATTCCTAAAATATTACATTGCATATAAAAGGCTGAGAAATTTTGCTTGCTTGGAAGCTCACCCATCCAAAGGGTGCTTAACCATTTATCTTAAAATCAATCCTGATAGTATAAATTTAGAAGATGGCTTCACAAGAGATGTCCGAGAAGTTGGTCATTTTGGTACAGGAGAGTTAGAAGTTATAATCAAAAATAAAGCCGACTTTGAAAAAGCAAAAGCATTGATCGATAAAAGCTATGATGAAAACTAAAAATTTGTGGACTATTTCACAGGGCGTATTTCTTGATAAAAGCTAAACTTCAAAAAATAAGAGAATACGATCATTTTTCCAAATACGGAGTCTTTATTGAGGCTTATAAAAGCCATTGTTTTTGAGATTATTTATGAATGTAAACAAATAGGATCTATACTGATTTGGAGAAATAATGTGTTCCACATATTTACCGGCCTTCGGCCAGTGCTACATGAGTTTACAGAATAATTGTTGCTTTATCATACTTTTATACACATAGCTTTGACACAATTTGATCTGGATGCTATATTATATTAAAAAGAAAAGGTAAGCATAATGCAAAAAAATATTAACTTAGAAGAGTTTTCGAAAGATGAAAAAATCAGATTGATGGAAGCAATTTGGGAAGACCTATCGAAGAACGAAGAAAATTTATCGTCCCCGAATTGGCACAAAAAAGCACTTGCTGAGACTGAGAGCAGACTTAAAAATAACGAAGAAAGTGTAAAAGACTGGCATACAGCAAAAAAAGAACTTTTGAACAGGTTTGAATGAAATTAAAAATACTTTCTTCAGCCATTGAAGATTTAGCTGAAGGAAGACTTTTCTACGATAAACAAGGCGAAGGATTAGGTGAATATTTCTTTGATTCCCTGTTTTCGGACATAGATTCCCTTTTGCTATATTACGGTGTTCATCCAAAATTTTTTGGTTATTATAGAATGCTTTCAAAAAGATTTCCTTATGCTATTTACTACAAAATCAACGAAAATGTAATTCTGGTATATAGGGTACTTGACTTAAGAATGAAACCAAAAAAAATTGAGGAATCGTTAAAATAGAAACAGATATTTTTTATCAATAGTGCCCAATATTCACTATTAATAAAAACTGCCATAAACCACTGTTATCGCACAGGAATCTAACCTAATTCCTATTTTTCTTCCTGAGTATATAACTGAGTATATATAGAACACCTATTTTTTCTGCTATATTACGAATAAGTTACAAGCCATTCGATTCCCGCCACCTCCATTTCAACAGACTTTGAGGCACCTTTTTTTCACGAGACCATGCCAAGTGCACATTGTAAAAATATATAGGTTAGTCTTACTTAACTCGCGGTGTCCGAAAATCTCCGACACGGTGTCCGAAAACGAGCGATATGCTGTCCGAATCACTCCGATACATGCACACAATCTGTTTTACAGGGCTTCTGATTGTTCTTACATGCTAAACTCATGTCAAGACATTTGCACAACTATAAAAGGTCATCCCGTAGCATCAGTCCCTGGACTGATAAATTTGCAGAAGGCAATCACTTGTTTCGGGATCTATGAATATCAACAAGTTACGATACCCTGAACCAAGTGGTTACCTACGGCTAACACCAGTCTTATAGACCGGTGCTAGCCGTAGGCATTATCTCGACCGAAACGGAGTGGAATGGAGAGATCTCTTTTGCTTAATGCTATATGCTAAATAAATATGCAATTGTGATAGAACATCCAATTTATTTTCACTGCGTTCAGATGCTACAGGGTGACAGTGAGGTTATTGTGCAAAGGTTTCGTCTAAGTTGTTTATACTTATGAGCAAACCTCTACATATTTTTCCCGTCTTCTAAAATATTTTTAACTAAAAGTTCGCTTGATTTAATAAACAGAGGGTCAAGCAGCTCTTCTTTCTTTTTATATACCAGTTTTTCATCTATCATATCTTTATAGAGTGTTGCTGCCAGGCTCGTTAGATATAAAGGTGAATTAAGAAGCCTTGGTTTTAATACCTTTAAACTCATATTTAACATATAGTTTTCAATAATCTGACATACAATCTCCTGGCCGCCATATAGAAGACCGCCAACAACAATGCATGCACCGCGTTTATTTCTCAACAAGTCCTTTTTCATATGTAGCCATCTCGTTCTATCTATAAATGTTTTAAGCCTTGAGGTGACATTTGAAAAATAAACAGGGGAGCCTATTATTATACAATCTGCCTTAAGCATTTCATCTGTTATAATATATAGATCATCATCCTTGATAGAGCACTCAGTCCTTCCAAGACATTTATTACAAGCGATACAGTATTCTATATTGTAATCTGCAAGCTCTATTAAATTAACTGAACAACCCTCGCTTCTTAGTTTTTCAAAAATATGATTCATAAGTAAATAAGTAACCTTTCCTTTTCTATGACTACCATTTATACCTAAAACATACATATTTATGCCTCTATCTCCATTCTTAATAGTGCTGTTGCAAGAGGTTTACCTGTTCCATCTATACGAAGGCTACCAGTAGCACCACCATCAAGTGCACCATACATTACAATCTCTAAGGATTCTAAATTGTCTAGTGGGTAAACCTCAACTTTTCCCTTTACAATATCACCAAAAAAATCTTTTACCTTTTCGGGGGTCACCTTGCTTTTTATTATATCATAATATTCTGTTGTTTTTGCTATTAATCCTATATTAGAAATATCTCCTTTATCACCTGCTCTCGCATAACAAATATCAACTAATTTTATTTTTTTTCCCATTTTATCTATACCTCCTTTATGTCTGTTTTAATGTGAATGGCATCCCTTGGCACAAGTGTAGGCCACAATTTTATTATGGGAACAGGCTTTGCTGGAGCAGTTGTTGTATTAAATACATAGCCAGCTTGTGGAGCACTCCAGATCATAGCATGCTCTCTGAAATATTCCGCTTCTTCTTTGGTTTTAAATTTTGCACAAATCCTTATACCAACCTCCGGCAAATCTTTTGCTCCATCAATATCAGGAATTTTTACTAAGCTTAAGTGCGCCATATTAAAACCCATATAATCTATTTCAATCTTCTCTACGTTTATTTTTTGCCTCTTTAACCACTCTTTTAATATATATTCACAATGCTTGGCTTTTTTTAGCGCATCAGGCCAACAAAACCAGTGTTGAAGCTCCTGTTTCCATCCATCTGTATATCCTATCCCAACTTTAAGTTTGTCCGGACGCTTCTTGCCACTCATATTAGATACTTTTACAACATCATGACCTGCATCTTCTAATTTTAGAGTAGTAAAATCGGCTATTCCATCCGGCATTATATAATTTTTGGGGTCATGTACTTCATATAATAAATGCTCCTTCACTGTCCAACTGTTAACTATACCTCCTGTATCTGGTGTTTTGGTTATAACAGCATCACCATTTTCATATAATTCAGCAATAGGATATCCTACATTCCAAGGCTCAGGAACTTTATCCCACTGGCTGCACATCATACCGCCTGTACAGCAACATGAACACTCAATAATATGGCCACAGGTAATAGCTGCTCCAATTTTATCAATGTGCTGGCTATTATTATGATCCCACCCAAATTCATGTATCCATGGGCCCACATACAGTGCATTATCTGCTAGCCTGCCACCAATTACAATATCAGCCCCTCCTTCCAAGCATTCGACAATACCTTCAGCACCTAAATAAACATATGCCCCTACTATTGAATCCTTGATCCTATCTATATCTTCTTCACCTGTATCTATATTAGTAAATTTTATTCCCTCTTTCCTAAAATTATTTATATCACTTGTTATATCATCACCCAGAATAGAACCAATTTTTACGCCACTAATATTGTTAGCGTTTAGCGCCTCTTTTAAAGCAGAACATGCACCCTCTACATTTGCCCCGCCGGCATTAGTTACAATTTTTACCCCTTTCTGTTTGGCTAACGGTAATACTTTCTTCATCCACTCAATAAACCTAGGTGGATAGCCTGCGTCTTTATTTTTTGTTTTTTGTATATATAAAACTGACATAGTAACTTCTGCGAGCCAATCGTAGCAGATATAATCTATATCCGCTTTTTCTATCATCTCCAACCCTGGCTCAATAATATCTCCCCACATCAACGAACCTGAACCTATAGATACCTTTTTTACATCCATAAAATACTCCTTTTATGTACTTAGTTTTTCAAATTTTTCTATTTTCCCTGTTTATGAGGTAATTCATCTACAAATGCAATATCCCCCTGATATTCATAGGCTTCAAACTTTCTTTTAACCTGAGACCTTTGCATGATACCAGAATTGTCACCCTGTAGCATCTGAGCATAGCGAAGATAAATTTGTATAAACAACCACTTGTTTCAGGGTCTTTTAACTTACTGATAGAATTAGATGCTGAAATAAATTCAGCATGACTAAATTGAGTTGTGCAAAGGTCTCAACCTATTAATAAGCACATTTACTCCAAATTATACAAAGAGCGAAATTGCAATCACATCTCTTTTATAACAGTCCAAACTAATGATAGCTATCACTATAACGCCTAAGATTTTTACACGATCGATTATAATTATATGTACTGTTCATTCAATTACTACTCACTCTCAATTCTCACTAAAGTCGCAAAGGCATCAACCTGATCCCCTACAGCTACGAAAATTTCTTTAATTTCGCCATCTACAGAGGCTTTTAATTCATTTGACATTTTCATTGACTCTAAAACAACAACAGTTTGCCCCTTTGATATATGTTGACCAACCTCAACTAAAACCTCTTTAATTATGCCGGGCATTGGTGCTTTTATATCCTTTTCACTCTCTTCTTCTATTAATTCTTCCTCACTTTCTTCTGAAATCTTATAAAAGGCATCCTCTGCCCACAAATTTAATCCATCTTTTTCCTGAAAATATGAGATTTTTATATATTTATTATTCTCCTTTACAAATAATTCATCACCAATCATATATATTTCATATCTATAGACTTTACCATCAATTTTGACAATAAAGCAATTGTCCTCCTTGTCTAATTCATATTCCCACAATTTATTGTTAATCTTTACAGTTTCGCTCATAACTATCCCCTGAAATTAGTCAAGTGCTGCCAGCATTCTTTTAACGTTTCCCTTCCATCTAAATTATATTCATTTGAGAACCCTTGGGAGCTCAAATAATAATAACATGCTATTGCTAAAGGGATATATTCCTCATTTTCATCAAAAAGCTTTTCATAATTTTTATTGATAAAATTTGTGTCATAATTTCCCTTTATAAATTCTGGGTGCTTAATGATATTCATAATAAAGGATATTGTGGTTTTTAACGGTAAAATATGATAATCAGATAAGGCTTTATGCAACCTATATAGTGACTGCTTTCTGTCTTTACCTCTTGCTATAACCTTTGATATAATAGGGTCATAATGTATTGGAATTTCAAAACCTTTACACGCTCCATCATCTAAACGAATGCCTGCACCATAGGGTATTTTATAATAATCAACCTTGCCGGTTGATGGTATGAAATTGTTTACAGGGTCCTCTGCATAAATTCTTGCCTCTATTGCATGACCTTTGGGAATATTCAAACTATCCTGATTAAAAGATAAACTTTTGCCAAAAGCCACTTCAATTTGATTAGCAACAAGATCAATCCCTGTAATTTCCTCAGTCACAGGGTGCTCCACCTGTATCCTTGTATTTACCTCTAAAAAATAAAAGTTTTTATCCTTATCAACCATAAATTCAACTGTACCGGCGGAATCATAAGCAATCTCTTTAATGACCTTTAATGCTGCCTCTCCCATAGATTTTGCTTGCATTCTATCAATTGTTGTAGAAGGGCTTTCTTCAACAATCTTTTGGTACCTCCTCTGAATTGAGCATTCCCTTTCAGGAAAATAGTAAGCATTGCCAAACTTATCGGCTAAAACTTGAATTTCAATATGATGAGGCTCTTCCAAAAGCTTTTCAAAATAAATAGTAGGATCTGCAAAGGAGGATTCTGCTTCTTTTCTTGCAATATCTACATTATCTATTAATTCCCTTTCATCCCTGACAATGCGCATCCCCTTGCCACCACCTCCGGCAGAAGCTTTTATAAGAATTGGAAAACCCAACCCCTTTGCTGCATCTACAGGATCTGTATTGCTACCTAATGTCACACCCGGTATTATTGGAACTCCTGCACTTTTAGCTATTTCTCTGGCCCTTATCTTATTACCAACATCATACATAGACTTAGGTTGTGGTCCAACCCAAACCATATTTGATGATTTAACAACATCAGCAAATTTGGTATTTTCTGCTAAAAATCCATATCCGGGATGAATACCATCAATCTTATTTTTCTTTGCAACTTCAATAATTCTATCAATGTTTAGATAGCTTTTTGAAGCTTCACTTTCACCTACATAATATGCTTCATCTGCAAATGTAAGATGTGGTGAGAATTTATCAGCATCAGAATAAATAGCTATAGCTGTATGCCCCAGTTCTCTGATTGCTTTTAAAATTCTAATTGCAATCTCACCCCTGTTAGCAACTAAAATTCTCTTTTTTTCACATTCTGAATATTCCAAAGTTAACCTCTCCAATTTTTTTATTAAGAGATAATTCAATTGACAGCATAAGGTATTGCCTTGTTTTAGCAGGATCAATAATACCATCATCCCAAAGTCTAGCTGTTGAATACAGTGCCTCAGATTTATTTTTATAATCTTCCAATATAGGATTTCTTATATTTTCTATCTCTTTTTCACTTAACGTTTTGCCTTCTCTTTCATACTGTTTTATTTTCACTTGAGTTAATACATCTGCTGCCTGATTATGGCCCATAACTCCTATTCTTGAATTTGGCCACATCCATAAAAATCTTGGATTAAACCCTCTTCCGCACATTGCATAATTACCCGCACCATAGGAATTCCCTATAATAACGGTAAACTTAGGTACATTTGTAGTTGATACTGCATGCACCCATTTCGCACCATCTTTGGGCATACCTTGGTGTTCATATTTTTTGCCGATAATAAAACCGGTAATATTTTGTAGAAAAATAAGTGGTATTTTTCTAAATGAACAAAGCTCTATAAAATGTGCAGCCTTTGTAGATGATTCCGGGAAAATAGCCCCGTTATTACCTATTATGCCTACTAAATATCCACCGATCCTGGCAAAGCCAGCTACAACTGTCTGGCCATATCTCGCTTTAAATTCTTCAAACTCACTATTATCTACAATTCTTGCAATGATTTCTCGAACATCGTATGGAGCTTCTAAGTTATCCGGGATAATACCATATATTTCGTCAGGGTCATAATAAGGCTCTTTAGGTGATACTCTATCTATGGGAAATTTTTCACCTTTAGGATAGTTTGCAAATATTTCTCTCACCTTCCTGATACCAGCCTCTTCATCATTCGCATAGTAGTCAGCCACACCTGAGATCCTTGTATGGACATCTGCGCCGCCCAGCTCCTCTGCATCCACCACTTCGCCAGTGGCAGCCTTAACCAGAGGAGGCCCCCCTATAAATATTGCACCTGTATCTTTAACTATTATACACTGATCACACATTGCAGGCTGATATGCCCCACCTGCTGTTGCCAAACCTGTTACCAGCGCAACCTGTAAAAGTCCTTTACTGCTCATGACTGCTTGATTATAAAAAATATTGCCAAAGTGCTCTTTATCAGGGAAAACACCATCCTGTAAGGGCAAATAAGCTCCACCTGAATCAACTATATACAGACAAGGCAGATTATTCTCCATTGCAATATGTTGTGCTCTTATGTGTTTTTTTACTGTAACAGGATAATATGTACCACCTTTAACTGTTTGATCATTTGCAACAATCATAACCTCTCTTCCTGAAACTCTTCCCACTCCTGTTACAATACCAGCTGAAGGCACTTCGCCACCATACATATTATACGCTGCCATAGGTGCAACTTCTAAAAAAGGTGAGCCCTTATCTAATACTTTTTCAATCCTCTGCCTACAAAACAATTTACCCCTTTCTTTATTCACTTCATGTGACTTTTTTGCCCCCCCATTTTTTATGACAGCTTTTATATCCTCTATTTCTTTTATCAATTCTTTATTATGCTCATAGCGTTTTTTAAAGTTTTCATCACTTGTATTAATACTACTTAATATCTTAGCCATCTATTCTCCCTTCCAACTTGGTTTTCTTTTTTCCAAAAAGGCGCTTGCGCCCTCTTTTAGATCCTTTGATGTAAAATTTATAATCCTAAGTAGCGCTAAATAATCCTCCTGAATATCATCACGCCTTGAGTTGTATATAGCATCCATTGCAAGTTTAATAACTGATGAACTTTTTGAAGATATCGATTCTGCCAGTCGACAGGCTTTCTCTAAAGGATTTTCTTCTATATAATGTACTAAACCAATATCAAAAGCATATTTAACATCAAAAACCTCCCTTGTTAAAGCCAGCTTAACAGCCAGCTTTTCGCCAACTGCTCTTTTAACACTAGTATAAATGCAGTATGGAAATATCCCCAGATTCATTTCAGGCATTCCAAATTTACAACTATCATTTGCAACAACGATATGACTAGCAGCCACAAGCCCAAAACCACCACCTAAAGCATAACCATTGACAGCTGCTATTACAGGTTTTTTTAGAAAATAATCGAATCTAAAAACATCTGCATTCACCTTTATATCTTCATAATGAGCAACCGGTGGTTTATCAACACCTTCAATAAATTCATGGATATTCCATCCGGCGCAAAAGTTGCCATTTTTTCCCGTTAAAACAACAGCACTCACACTATCATCCTCTGAAAGTTCCCTGCATTTATCTAACAGTTGTTTTGACATCTCAAAATCTAATGCATTTTTTTTCTCTTTATTATTCAAAAACAGTATTGCATAACCATCTTTTTTCTCGCATATTACTTTCATTAATACCTCTCTGACATCAATATTCTATCAATTCAATTAATATACCAAGAGCTGATTTGGGATGTATAAAGATGTAGGATAATTTGCCCTCACCTGTTACCGGATTATCAATATCTACTGGTTCGTCCGGTATCAACTGCACCCCTTTTCTTTTAAGCTTTGCAACAAACTCCCTAAGTTTGCAAACACGAAGAGCTATATGATTAAGCCCTTCACCTTTTTTCTCTATAAATTTAGCAATTACACTATCATTAGAGGTAGCTTCTAATAACTGAAATTGAGTCTCCCCTATTCTTTGACTTTTCACTCTAATTTTTTCATGGGCTAATTCCCAGCCAAGGTCAAAAGTAAACCCAAATAATTCATTAAATAGCGACACTCCTTTATTTGCATCTTTTACAGCAATTGCAATTTCTTCTATACCCAAAACAAATGATTCTGATTCACCCATTGTAGACATACCTCATCGATCTGCTTTCACTGCAACTTGTAAACACGAGCTATCTTTTCAACCCTGCCCCTTATCTTTGGGATATAACAACCTTTAAAAAGTTGTATAACGATTCTCTATATCGTTTGATATGATTAATTTCATTATCTCGCTTGTGCCAGCTCCAATAGTATATAATTTTGCATCTCTCCAATACATCTGCGGCATAGTGTCTTCCATATAACCAGTACCGCCCATAATTTGAATTGCTTCTTCTGCACACTTAACTGCTGCCTCTGAAGACTGCAATTTAACAGCAGCAGTTGGTGCTCTTAATGCTCTGCTCCCTTTATTTTTATTCCACTCATTTGCAAGGCTGTACAAGTAGCACCTATTTAACTCTAATTGTGTAAACATATAAGATAATTTATCTTTTATAAATTGATACTTAATAATAGGTTTCCCAAATTGTATCCTAAGAGCAGCGTAATCTGACGCCTCTTTTAATGACCCTTTCATCATGCCAATATTTTCACCCGACAAACCAATCCTCTCAACATCCAAACCTGACATCATAATATAAACGCCATCACCTTCCTCTCCCAAACGGTTTTCTACCGGCACCTCTACATTATCAAAGAATACTTCCCCTGTAGGAGAAGCTCTCATACCCATTTTATTTAGCTTGTTAACTGTAATATTGCCAAAATCCTTTTCTACAATAAAAGCGGATACATTTCTCTTTTCACTTGTTTCATCGGTTGTTGCGTATACAACAAAAATATCAGCATGTGGTGCATTTGTTATAAATGTTTTTGTCCCATTGATAACATAATAGTCCCCTTTTTTTACTGCTTTAGTTTTGGGATGGGCTGCATCACTACCCACTTCAGGCTCAGTTAAACAGATGGAGGCAATTTTTTTGCCTGCTGCTATATCCGGAATGTATTTCTCTTTTTGCGCTTTATTGCCTGCTCTGTTAATGACATTACCTGCTAATATAGTATGTGCCCCAAGAGTCATACCAATAGCAGGTGAATATACTGCCATTTCCTCCATAACAACAGCAGCCAAAAGCAGATCATCTCCCAGTCCACCTAAGTCACTATCTAACATAATACCTGTTAATCCAATTTCACCCATCTTGCCCCACAAGTCATATGGCATGTATTGTTCAGCATCCCATTTAAGCGTATCTTTAAACTCTTTCTCACAAAAAGTATTAACTGACTCCATTATATTTTTCGCTTCATCAGTTAACAAATTTTTTGAAATCATGTTTGCCTCCTCTATGTGGGCTTTTACTCATTAGACTTAACTATGCTGTCAGATATTACTATCGGGTTCATATATCCATATTTATGATCCTTAAGTTCTTCTGTTGTAGGATATCTCCTATCGGGGCAACTATTAAAAAACCAATGGTTTACTTTAATTCCCATTTTAATTGCCTCTGCTTCTAAATATTCTCTATCATCAGGATGTGCTATACTTATTAATCTTTTCGCTTTTTCTGCACCTGTGCATCCCATTAAGTTTACAATGCCATATTCTGTTGCTACATAATTTACAAATTGAGATGGCACATCAACCATGCTGCCGTGATCAAGTTTTGGAACAAAACGAGGTTTACCACTGGCTGTCCTTGAGCTTGCAGCAAGTACTGCTCTGCCACCACGAGCCATCTGTCCTCCCACAACAAATTGAAACTGTCCGCCTGTATTTGAAATGGGTCTCCCACCTACATTACTTGAGCATACCTGCCCCCTTATATCCATCTGGGCAAAATTCATAATGCCAACAAAATTGTCTATTTGTGCAATATTTAATATATTATTTGTATAATTTATATCATAGGCAGCAAAAAATGGGTTATGATGCATCCATTCGTAGTAACGTTTCGTATTAAAAGGTGCCGCATATGCCCATGCACATCTCCCAGTGTCGAGTGTCTTTCTTGAATTATCAAGAATACCTTTTTCTGCCAGTGTAAAAGCAAACTCACCTATCATTTCTGTATGCACACCAATATGTTTCAAATCTGAGTTTGCAATTGCGATGACAACCGCTGTAGGTAGTTTTCCTACACCAACCTGAATACAATCCCCATCTCTCATAATAGAGAGTATCTGTTCAGCTATTTTTTCATCATCCCCTCCGGTTTTCAGATCCCTCTCATCAAATTGAGGATAACAATATTCAGGATTTGAACAGTCAACCTCAACAAAGTAGTCCACGTCATCAATGGGAAGATTTACATTTCTCCCAGGCTCACACCAGGCGTAGTCTTCCCTTATTTCAGCAATAAATTTCTTGCAGGTTTTTGCAGTTATCATAAAATTACTAGCCCCATAACTGCCGTTGACATAATTTCCTTCGGGCTTTGCAACAGGAGCTATACCCCAATCATAAGCTCTGTCCATTTTATTTTTTCTATAAAATCTGGCAAATTCAGTATTCATATGAATAGCCCAACCCCAATGAAACCAATCAAGCCCTTTCCAACCTTTTTTTACGGCATCCCTTATGCCTTCATGAATAAAGCCCTGATGCTGTATATGGTATTTTGCTTCCTTGTCATATTTTAAACCATAATCTGTTCCACAGAATGCATTATCATCAGTCCAAAATTCTATATTTTGTAATTTATCAGGCCCTTCGCCTAATCTTTCGAATACAGCTTTTCTAGTTTCTGTTGCCTCACCTCCAATTATTCCAGTGTGTAGCCAATCACCAGGTTTCACCATTTCGGCAAATTTCTTTGCACTTATAGTTTTATCCCTTATTTTTTGTTGAATTGGTGTTGTCTTAGACATTGAGCCTTCTTTAAATTCACTAAAATTCATTTTTACCTCCAAAAATCCTTATTTTTAATCATTACAAAAATAATACCATGTTTTAATATTATAGATATTTTTTATTTTGTCAAGAAAAAAATCATTCACACCATGAACTA
>Ga0247721_100168_pt1 | contig 28385 bp, 29 predicted proteins | sample MSEWel2017_08_16_FD_189089 | JGI IMG/M metagenome (GOLD analysis project Ga0247721, IMG submission 189089) | Subsurface sediment microbial communities from gas well in West Virginia, United States - MSEEL Well Study Marcellus 3H_2017_08_16 | ecosystem: Environmental > Terrestrial > Deep...
CCTTTAATCTGAGCAGTCATCTTCTTAGTAATAGCTAATCCAGCTGCATCATCAGCAGCACTATTAATTCTTCTACCAGAAGATAACTTTTCTAAGCTATTTTTCATTTGAAAGTTAGTATTTTGCAACTGATTGTAAGAATTCAACGCCGCAATATTAGTATTAATTCTCATGAATATCATCCTCCTTGAAAATTTGTAATTATCTCCGACCTCCATGTCAGAAATTTAAACTTTTTATAATAATTAACCTAATCTTAACCAAGTAATTGTAAAACGCCTTGTGGCATCTGATTAGCCTGAGCCATCATAGCTGTACCTGCTTGACGTAAGATTCGAGACTTAGTAAATTCCATCATCTGCTTTGCCATATCAGCATCTCTAACTCGAGAACGAGCAGCAGTTAAGTTCTCTTCTGTAGTACTTAAATTATTAATAGTATGTTCTAATCTATTCTGCTTAGCACCTAGATTAGCCCGTTGAGTTGAAACATTAGATATTGCAGCATCAATAGTAGTCAGTGCTTGGGCAGCTGTGCTTTGGGCAGTAACATCAAGAGCATCTACCCCTAAAGAAGCAGCCGTCATATTTTTAATATTCAATTCCATTTCGTCTCCCTTATTAGCACCAACCTGGAACTTTAATGGAGCAGTTGTATCAGCAAGATTACCATTTAATAACTTCTTTTCATTGAAACTAGTCTGTTTAGCAATATCAGTGATTTGTGCAGTTAACTGATCAATCTCTTCTTGAATTTGCGTTCTATCTGCAGCAGTATTAGTATCGTTAGCTGCTTGCACAGTAAGTTCACGAACTCTTTGTAACATAGAATGAGTCTCTTTTAAAGCCCCTTCTGCAGTTTGAATTAATGAAATTGCATCTTGAGAATTTCTCTGTGCCTGTGATAAACCTTTAATCTGAGCAGTCATCTTCTTAGTAATAGCTAATCCAGCTGCATCATCAGCAGCACTATTAATTCTTCTACCAGAAGATAACTTTTCTAAGCTATTTTTCATTTGAAAGTTAGTATTTTGCAGCTGATTGTAAGAATTCAACGCCGCAATATTAGTATTAATTCTCATGAATATCATCCTCCTTGAAAGTTTTTATTTTACTTCCTCCAGCCTCCATGCTAGAGAAATTGGCAATGTACAATTGACAATTACTAATTGTACATTAATTTTGGTACTATTTATCAACTACTTCCAGTCGGCCGCCCAAGTTATAGCTGATAAAAGTTAGTAACCACAGATACTCTGAATATTTCAGAACACCTATCCTTACTAACTTCCTTATTTCTTATTACAATTATCGATTTATATCGATATATATTAATAAGCGTTTAATTGCATAATTGATTATTAAAGATGATTAAGTGATTCTAATAACTTATAACTCATCTAATCCCCTTTTTTTCTCTTTTTTTTCAACTAATTTTGCTATATCTTTTAAGTTTTGTCGTTGCACATCAGCTGCTTCCTTATTCTCTGCTTCTATTTCTTCATATATTTCTTTCCGATGAACCTCTATATCTTGTGGCGCATCAATACCAAGGCGAATTTGGTTCCCTTCAATACTAACTACTTTAATTTCTATTTCATCGCTAATCATTATACTTTCTTCAGCTTTACGTGTTAAAACTAACATCTACCTTCCTCCCCATTTAATTATCCTTAACCCTAAGAAACACTACGCTCTTCCTGTAATAATTTATATTTAACTGCATACCTTTCATCATCTAAAATAATCTGCTTCCCCAATCTTTCTTTACGGTTAATAATAACTGGAGCCTTAAGATTCATCGTCATCTCTTGTGGATCATCGGGAATCACTACCATGTTAATTACCATCACATCATCTTTAGAGGTAACATTTAACTCATTCTGTACTTCTTTCTTTAAATCAAACTCATAATTAGAGCAAAAGCCCCATGGCTCTGTAACTATAAATGCTAATTCTGGATTAGCAACTGATTGTAACCAAAAGAATGGTGTCTCATCAGTAGCTAAAAGCACGAATTCTTTCTCCGATTTAAAACCATATAATCCCTGCGGGAAATTTATTCGCTCTTTTTCATCTATATCTATTTCACCAAAACGTGTAGTTTCTAACTTCATTTGCTTCCCTCCGTATCAATAATTTATAATCTACTAATCAAAATTTTTATACCTTCTTATCTATAGCTTTAAATTTTAATTGAGGTAACTGTCTTTGATAGACCTTCACCTTACCCCATTGGGAATTAATCTTTGGCCAGTTAAGTTTAGCCTTTAAATTCAATTTACCTAGCTTGTAATTTATGTTAAGTCCTCCTGGATTCACTTGATAATCCGGCCCTGGCTTCCAACTTAATTTTATCTTCTTCTGCTTCCCAAAAGCATGTCGCTTTGCTTGGTTGATGATGGGATTTCCTGCTTTTTCAATAGCTGCTAGACGATCGCCTTCTTGAGCATAGGTAGCTATTGCTTTATAGGATACCTGGATTCCTTTTTTAGCTATTTCTTTACCATAAGTTTTATAATCCTTAGAGTTTAAAACCTCCCGTGCTCTAGTCTGGTCGATACTGACTTTAACAGGATTTGAATTGATATTTAACTTCCCTGCCGGTTGCTTTAAATTAAAATCAGCAGGCTTCTGCTTTATAGTTGTTTTTGGCTCTCTTTGTTTCAATCCTATTTCCCCAAAACGCTGATCTATTTGTAGTCTTAATGCCAATTTAATCACCTACTTATTTCATACAGTTATCAGCATCTATTGTCTGTGTTAGTTAACTAAAACTGTCACCGACCGCTGACACTACTTAAGAAACTGAACCAAACTCGGTTGAATTATCCTCGCTCCGGAAGCTAAAGATGCTCGATATACATTCTCGCTCATCTTTAAATCCATAATCGTCTTAGCAATATCTACATCCTCATTCTCTGATAATAACTTTTTAAATTTAATCTTACTCTCTTCTAAACGATTTTGAGTTAATTCTAAACGATTCTGTTTAGCACCAATTTCAGACCGTAATCTAATTACCTTATCTAAATCCTGATCTATATTTCCTAGTCTCGTATTAGAGATATTACTTGTATTCCCTGTATTTAAATCATTTATCAAATTTTGCATTTCATTCAGAATTCCTTCAAAAAAATCACCATTCACATTAACATTCATCTCTACACCTTGGTCAATCTCTCTGACTATCTTATTAGTATCTCCTTGATAAGCAGAGCTAGCAGTCGGATAAGGTTTAATTAGAGTCTTTTGACCTGAAAAGATATATTTATCATTATATTTAGTATTAGCTACCGCAGCTAAATTCTTTTTTAATGCTTTTACTTCATCGGCAATTGCTTTTCTATCGGTATCACTTAAAGAATCATTAGCACCGTAAACAGCTAACTCTCTAGTCCTCTGCAATATCTTTCCCGCATTCTTTAAGCCGTCCTCAGTAGTCTGCATCCAGGTTAAGGCTTGATCTATATTATCATTATACTGCTTATTATCACCGATCGTCTCTTCCAACCGCATACTCCGTGCTACCCCAGTCGGGTCCTGTGACGGCAGATTAAACTTCTTACCAGTCGACAACTGGCGATTAAATTTATCTAACCGTTCCATATTATCACTAAGATTCTTCAATAAATTATTAGTCATCATTCGACTAGTTACACGCATCACTTGTCACCTCACAATTTAATCATTAAAAATCTTTTTTTGACACGAGACTTACACGAGATTATACACAAGACTTTAAAACTTTAATTCATAAACATAATAATATTAAACTATATTCTATTATTACTAAATTTTAACTATTATTTATTCTTCTTTAATCTTTAGTCTGTGCTTGGTCTTGTGTCCGTCTGTGTCAAATTATTTCCTCATCTTACTTATCTTTTAATTCCGTTAACTAACACACCTAATATCTCATCCATAGTAGAAACAAACTTAGCAGCCGCAGAATATGAATGTTGATACTTAATCATCTTAGCCATCTCCTCGTCTAATGATACACCAGAGATTGAATCTCGCTGCTTATTTAACTGCCTTGTTAAGACTTCTTGATTATTAACCATTCTTTTAGCTCGTTGGCTATCTACCCCTAATTGAGCAACATTAGAACTATAATAGCTATTAAAAGTAGCTGTGCCTGAATTAAATAATTTCTGGTCTCCTAGGTCAGCTAATTTTAATGCATTACTACCATCACCGGCATAGTCATTCTTCCCATCGCCATTGGTATCACTATACTTAGAAGCTGCTGCTATCTTGTTCAAATCATTCTTAATCGCCGCAGATAAATCCATGCTTTTAGCTGTTATTCCTGTTGGGTCAAAGAAATCTATATTAGTACTATTATCTAACCCATATCCACTTTTATGTACATTATTAAACTCAGTAACCATCTTCTTTGCCATAGCATCTAATTGACTAATATACTTAGGAATCTCTGTATCTCGAGCTTCTAATAGACCTTTAATTGCTCCGTCAGTAAACTTAACTTCTTCATTATTACTAGCCCATTTAACTTCTACTAAATTACTATTACTCTTATCCTTTTCAGCTACTAGTTTACTAGCTGTATCTTGCCAAACCAAGGATTGCCCTTCTATACTAATATTAGCAAAGCCGTTTTCATCTTCCTTAACCTGTACACTAGTAATTTTAGATAATTTATCGATTAAAAGATCTCGTTTATCCTTTAGGTCATTAGGATTCTGATTCATACTTTCAATTCTACTGATCTGCCCATTTAAATCGGCTATTCGCTGGGCATAAGAGTTGATATCCTCTACCTTAGTTCTGATTCGATCATTAAGAGCTAAGCGATAATCACTTAACTGATCATCTAAACTATTAAATGTATCGGTTAAAGCCAATCCACGCTGCCTTACGGTAGCTCGTACCGCTTGGCTTTCTGGATTATTATTTAGTTCCTGTAAAGAGTTCCAAAACTCATCCATCGTACTTCGCAGACTATTATCTGATGGTTCGTTAAAGATTAACTCTATCTCTTTTAGCGCATCACGCCGCATCTCCCATTTTCCTTTAGCACTAGTCTCTTCTCTAATTTGAGTATCAACAAAGTCATTTCTAATACGGCGGATCTCATCTATTTTAACTCCGGTACCTACTTGTCCAGCCCCAGTACCATGATAGATAGTATGTGGTTTAGTAGTCGATTGAATTACTTCTTGTCTACTATACCCTTCGGTATTGGCGTTAGCTATATTCTGTCCTGTTACATCTAAGGACTTCTTCTGTACCTGTAAAGCTCGTTTTCCTATCTCTATACCTCCGAAAGTTGAGCCCATTGTACTCCCTCCTATGCCTTCTGATCAATAATTCGTCGCTGTTGCTGATTATTTGCTGCTTCTTTACCTGGTTTTTGATAAGTATTATCTTTACTAATATTACTTTCAGTCAACAACTGTAATGTATAATTATTCAACTTTAATGACTCTTTAATTAAATTAGCATTAGTCTCATTAACCGCTTTTATCTCCTCTAATATATCTAAAAGCTCTTGTCGTATCTCCTTCAATTCACTTTTAGCTGGATCAGAAATCAAATCCATTAACTTAGCAAAGGATAATTCTTCTTCAGTTAAAGAGTATTCACAAGCAATGTCTTTTAAAATTTCGACCCGTTCTGCTTCTAGTTCATCAATCTTAAGAATCTCTTCTTTCTCTTCCTCGATAATACTCAAAAGGTCATCTACACGATTATCAACTATTATTTCCTTCTTTTCTCCACTTAATTGATAAATTTTTTGATATATTTTATATTCAGCCTCTAAAATTTGAATTAACCTTTCAATATTCATCAGATCACTTCCTTAATTAAACCAGGTTATCAACAATTGTTCTATTTAACATCTTTTCCGCCACTTCTTCTCCGGATACATTATAATTCCCTGTCTTAATAGCCTTCTTTAAAGCCGCTACCTTCTCTTTTCTGACACTAGGCTGACTCTTTAACGCCTTCTTAGCAACCTGTACTTCTTTTACTTCATCGGAAAGTGATAATCTGTCTCCTTTGCCTTTTCGCTTAGATTCCAGATTTTCTTTAGTCTTTTGATTACGATTATAAGTCTTTAATACTCGATGGAGTTGTTCATTAGAGATTTTCATAATTAACCACCTGCTTTCTTGGAAAGTCGTGCAGTTTTTCTTTACTTATTACATACTTCGATAAAATAGAAATTATTCTTAAATACCATAATACACGATTAACAATATTTATTTCTAATCTAAGGTGATTAACTATGTTTTACTTAGTTTTACGGGTTATTTAATCATCTCTCCATATGGAAGTATGCATCCTACTACTCTTTCTCTTAGGCTCTTCTTTTTTATCTTTACTATTCCCTTGACTTAAACTATTAGTTAAAGTATCTCTACACTCTTTACAATAGTCTCCCTCAGTAATCGGAGCACCACATCTTTTACATTCAACTGTTAATTCAACACCAGTTTCCATTAATCTTCCTTCACGAATGAACTTTTTAATTCGCTTAACACTTACCTCAGTCCCTTCATGAATCTCAGGAATTGATCGTTTCCCATGATCATAAATATATTCTTTAACCTTTAGAAAGTCCTGTTCTTCCTCTTCCCTACACTGAGGGCAAATCTTATGTGAAGTCGACACAAAGACTTGGCCACAAAGCTTGCAATTTCTTAACCCCATCTGCATTCACCTCTTATGTTTAAATCTTCCTTTATATGCTTAATCCTTACTTTCATAATTCGCCAAACGAATGCATATTTCCTGCTTGAGTTACTAATAATGTCATCTTTTTCGATAGACATCTACAAACTTAACCTCACAACACCTCTACTTCTAATTCGGAAACTCTTTTCTGGGCTTCACTGTCTCGCCCAGCCTACAAATCAAGGCTCCTTACAGCTTTAAAACCCAAAAGCTGACGTGAATAAATTCTGCCGCAGCCTATGATAGACTCTGCTTTTAATTCGGAATTTTTTTATTGGGTTTCACTGTCTCGCCCAGCCTACAAATCAAGGCTGGTCGCAAGCCTATGATAGACTCTGCTTTTAATTCGGAAACTCTTTTCTGGGCTTCACTGTCAATTACTGCCCCTGCTCTCCTGTTGCTAGAGTCAATACTGATACATCTCTAGCTCCTGCGCGCAGTAGGACTTTGGAGCATTCATTAACCGTAGCTCCGGTGGTATAGATATCATCGATTAACAGTACATACTTATCCTTAATCTCTTTTACATATTCGGGTTCACAATAGAAGATGTTGCTTACGTTCTCTTTCCGTTTCAATGGAGATAACTTGCTCTGACTAACTGTATTCACTGCTCGTTTTAAGACTTGGTCGTTTATTGGCAGGTCTAGCTTTTTACTCACTTCCCTTGCTAATAAGTATGCTTGGTTAAAACCTCTCGTCTTTAACTTCTCTTTAGCTAATGGCACAGGAATAATTACATCTAAGTCTTCTCTTTTATAAAATTCTAAACCATAGATTCCTAATATCTGTCCTAATGGCTTGGCTAAAGCCTGTCTACCTTGATACTTCATATCATAAATATAATCACTTAATGCTTGATTATAGGTTGCTACCGCTCTTGCTTTATTAAATTGGTAATTATACTCCTCACAATTTTTACACTCTTCTTCATCAATTATTAATCTGCCGCATTTCTCACAATAATTGTCGGTAATATAATTAATTCGACTTAAGCAGTCTTCACAGAGCTGAACCTCATCTGTTACTAATTCGTCTACCTCACAATAGAGACAACCTTCTACTTCTGGATAGACTAACCCTAAAAAGCCATTCCAGATATTATTTAATACTCCCATAAAACTCACCTCTTTATTAACTTCCACTCTTGAGATATCCTTTCTTATCCGCCTCTTGATTTAGATCTTCGATTCGCTCTTTAGACTCTTTCATAGCTTTACTTATCATCTGTCCTACGAACCAAATTTCTCCTTGTGGATATTCAAGAGAGCGACCGGCTCGACCAGCCATTTGAATTAGAGTCGGCACGTCAAAGACAAAGTCCCAATCAGCAAATAGAACTAATACATTAGCCTTGGGAACTGTGATAGCTCTTTCCATAATTGTCGTAGAGACTAAAATCGGATACTTCCCCTGACAGAATTCTTCTCGTTTTCTATCACGATGCTCGTCTTGCGCATGACTATATTGCACCCATGATTCTCCCTCTATCTCTGGCAGAGACCTCTGTAGCTTCTTCCCAACTATCTCTACTAATTCTCTAGTCGGCAAGAAGATGAATAGTTGAGCTAAGTCTCTATAGATTGAATCCTTAATCAACTCTAACACCTTTTGTGTTATATCTACTCTCTTACTCTCCTTATTATAACTTATTTCTGCGGTTAAGAGCTTAGGAGTTGGTACCGGATGACCGTGATAACGTGCCGGAATCTTAATTAATCTTCTTTGCTTATCACCATTAAATCTACTTAACTCTTCCCCAGGAGTAGCTGTCATATTTATGATCTTCCCTTGCGGATGACAAGCTCTTTCTACTGCTCCTGCAAGCATCTTACTACCTTGATAAGGAAAAGCATCTACCTCATCTAATATAATTAAATCAAATTTATTAATAAATCGCAAAACCTGATGAGTTGTTGCTACAGTGATTGGTGCTACATCGTATTTTCTTTCTGAGCCACCATAAAGGAGACTAAACTCAAAATCAGGAAAGCTAGCTTTTAATCTCGGTGCTAGCTCAACTACCGCATCCTTCCTTGGAATAGCAAATAACACTTCTCCTCCTTGGGATAAGACCTCACCAATTGCTTGAAATGAAACTTCAGTCTTACCAGCTCCACATACCGCCCAAACTAATGCTTCTTTCCCATCACTAGCTATAAAATCAACTAACTGTTGACTAGCATCTCTCTGAGCAGCAGTCAATGAAAATTCTAATTTAGGTTCTACTTTTTGCTCTTCTTCTGTTAATCGTGTTGCACTTAATTGAAAATCTGAATTAAAAGCATATAATGGTCGACAAGTTCTAGCCTTACCCATATAAAGACAACAGTCACAGTAATAGTCAGTTAAACCACAATAATTACAATCTATCTCAACTAACTTTTCATCTTCTCCACAACGCTGACATACTAAGTAATTCCTATCTTGATAAGCTAGGCTTGCTCCAATTTCTAGTTTAGATTCCAATTTTAATCCTTGTAACAATAATTTTAATGGCGATTTAAGAAGAACCTGATTCTCTGCTAGCGCCTGTTTAATCTCACTATAATAAAGTAATCTACCAGCTAAAATCTTATGTACTTCTTCTAACTCCTGTAAATCAGGTAGATTATTGTAACCACTTGCTTCTACTTCTTCAACTTGACTATAATCCAATAAAGAATAATAATCTAACAATCTTTCTACCCGCTTACTATATTCTAGCAACAAAGCCTTAATTCCTCCTGCTAAATCATCAATCAAAGCTCCTTGTCTTTCATATCTAGCAGTAATCTCCTCATAAATATATTTAGCTAATCCAATCGGCAAAGGCTTCGTTAAGCTATAAGCCTGTAACTCTTCATCTGTAAAGCCCCTTCGCCTCTTAAGATAACTCAACTCAACCTCAAGGTCAGAAGTTAAACCAACCCGATATTCTTTGTTGTTAATTATCAAGATATAAATAACAAACCCTATTCCCTTCATTTAATCCCCTACTTACTTTAAAAGTCTTATATAATTAATTAAGCAAATTTTATAATTGAATTTCAAAAATTATTAATTGATATAAACTGCTTTCATGTTAATGGACAATTGACAGTTGACAATTGACAATTTTTTATTCATACTTAATTGGCATTAGAGTCATTCAACATATTTTATGATATCATCTACTTTTAATTCGAAAGCTCTTTTTTGGGCTTCACTGTCTTGCCCAGCTTAAACTTCAAAGCTGGTCACAAGCCTATGATAAACTCTGCTTCTAATCTGAAAGCTCTTTTCTGGGCTTCACTGTAAACTAAAAAAAGCTGCCCCCTTAATCTTATTAAGAAGGCAACTCCTAGCGCATACTAAAAAACATAAGTTAGTGGTTATCCACTTCGTCTTGTAATTTTGCTTTTAACTCATCGATCTTTCTTCTTGCTCTCTGTAAAGCATTATCTACAGTCTTTACACTACTACCAATTTCATCAGCTATCTCTTTATATGACTTTGCCTGTAGATAACTACTGAATACTTCCCATTCTAATTCAGTTAACATCTCTCTTAATTCATATGTAACCTCGTCAACTAATTCCCGATTAATTAAGTCTTTCTCTGGATCATTATTCTCATCGGGTAGTACATCTAATAAAGTTCGCCCTCGACCTCCATCATCTTTAGAATACTTTAATTTCTTATCGATTGAAGTCGACGTATTCAAAGGCATATGTTTTTGACGATTAGCAGTCTTAATAGCTGATATAAGTTGTCGACTTACGCACAAATGAGCAAAACCCCGAAAAGAAGCCGCCCGTTTTTCTCGATAATCTCTAATTGCTTTGTAAAGCCCTACTAAACCTTCCTGAATTACATCATCTTTGTCGAGTCCTTTAATGTAGAATAACTTAGACTTAGCATAAACGATGTCAATATTGTTGTCTAGTAAATACTCCTCAGCCAGCTTGTCTCCATTCTGGGCTAAATCAATTACTTGTTGCTCAGGCATATCATCAAATTTACTTTTGAATTTTTTCTTAGGCTTACCCATTTAGTTATCCCCACCCCTGTGCGATTTTTGACCATTACCATTATACCACAATTTATAGGGCTCGTCAAAATAGAACCAGCACGAACTTTCAGGATAATTGTCGAATTAATTTAATTAATAAATGTTCTTTCAAATCAACTGCATCATAAAGACATACTTCTTGACAACAGAGACATTTAATACAACCTTCTTGATCAATTTCTAAATGATAGTCTTCGCCCTGGTCTATCTCTTCAATTACTAACTGTGGACAGCTTTTAAGACAGGTCCTACAGTGAGTACAATTTTTTTGATTGATAATCGGTTTAGACATCATCAACTCTAGAAAAGGTTTAAGAAGGAAGTTAGGTAGATGTGACAAAAAAGCATTAGATGGCAAGTCATAACGCCTATAATCCGGTTGCTCAAAATCACCTTTGATTTCAATCTCTCTTAACAAAGCCTTACCTAAACCCCGCTTAGCAGCCAGATTTAAGATCTGGACCTGCTTGTCTTTGTAGCCTAAGTAATTAGCAGCTACTGTATCTAGAGCTACTAAATCATCACTAGCTAAGATAGTCCCCACAGCACAAGGGACACCGGAGCTACCTGGGCCATCGCCGGCTAAACCGATTATACCATCCATAATTGCTAAGTCTGCTCCTACCGTAGCAAAGATATCAACAATTACTTCAGCAAAATTATTCGGATTAGGAAATTGACGATGATATTCCATCTTCTTTAAACCAGGGATAACACCGTACAAATTCTTAACCGCTCCTGTAAATAGAGTTAGACTATGAGTCTTCATTTTAGGTAAAGAGATAATAAAGTCAGCATCTAAGACCGGCAAGGGAAGGTTAAACTCCGCAACAGTGCTACCTGAATTCGCAACTACTTCAGTCTCCACTCGATCAAAATTAATCATTTCAACATTCATCTCTTCACATACAGCTTTAGTGCCTGTCTCTTCGAATGCTTTAGCTGTTAAAGACCTTTCTGCCAAGAAACCACCTGAACTCTCACCTACTATCGGAATAGCTCCTACTTCCTTTACTAGCTGAATTGTAGCTTTTAATACTAAAGGATGAGTTGTTACAGCTTGTTCTGGAGCTTTTGGACTTAAAAGATTAGGTTTAATTAAGACTCGGTCTCCTTCATCAACCCACTGACTCAAGCCACCTAACTCTGACACAGCCTGCTTTACAGCCTCAATCACCGATTTCTCTTCATACTTTGAGCAACTAATCGATGCTACAGTACTCATATCTAAATAATACTCCCTTCATTAACCGAATAAGGATCTGGCATAATTAATTGCTGATGCCAAAAATTATACATTAATTATGCTTGAAATTTAATTATAAGATTCTCTCAAACAAACATAACTCAATATCTTTATTATATATTGATTAGACCATTTTAATCAAACTTTATTGTAAATTAATCGTATCTCCTATGCTTACCTTCTCTTTTAATTCCCTATCTGCTTTTAATTCGATAACTTTAGTGGCTGATGATACAAAAGAGGAGATGCGATTTGGGCTTAAAGAAGGTATTACTTCGACTACAATATCATCTTCATTTAAGAATATAAGCCCTATAGCAAATTTCATAAAGAAAGTATGCACTATCTTACAAGGATTAATTAATAGACCTTCTCCTACTTCAAGCTCTTTTCTACCTAAAAGTCCAATTAAACGCTGCCTAAAAGTATTAGCCTCTCTCACCTGGTCTGCTACTATTAAGTCTTTACTTTGGTTAAGTAAGATCATCTCATTAACTCCTTTAATTCAAATTTGTAAATGAATTAATAACTTTAATGACAGCTGGTCCTAAAAGGATGATAAAGATTGTAGGAAAGATAAAGAATACTAGGGGTAATAGCATCTTAATCGGCGCCTTCATTGCCGCCTCTTCAGCTCTCTGTTTTCGTTTAAGGCGAATTTGATTAGACTGTACCCGCAATACCTTACCAATACTAACTCCTAATTTATCTGCTTGCACAATAGCCGTTATAAAGTTTGCTAAATCTTCTACATTAGTTCTATTCCCTAAATCCCGCATTGCATCTCGCCGTGGTTTACCCATCCTAATCTCTTGTAATAGCCTTTCAAACTCTTCACTAATAGGTCCTTTAATCTTATCTACAACCTTAACTAAAGCTGAATCAAAGCCTAATCCTGCCTCGACGCTAACAGTTAATAGATCTAAGACATCCGGTAGTGTCTGCTGTATCTCTTGCTGTCTCTCTGTAATCTTCTTACTTAATAAGAATTGCGGCATTAAATAGCTAGCCACAGCAGATACAATAGCTAATAAGATAGCCTGTTGCCAAGCAAATTGAACTACTATTAAGAAGACCACAATCGGCAGAACCACCATCATGCTCCCTTGAATTGCTAAAACTTCTTTTGCTTCCAAATCAAATGGATGGCCTGCTAAGACCAATTTTTTTCTTAAGCTATCTTTAAATCCAATCGGAGTCAACTTTACAAAAATTACAGCAACCTTCTGCAAGATAGGTCTAATTAACCTCTCCCAAAAAGACTGCTGTAATTCAACCTCCCGTGGTAAAACTTCTTTCTGTAATTGGGCATACTTCTGTAATCTATCCTTAATCTTTCTTTCACGAAGATTAGCATAATTAGTTATTAATAGAGTTAATCCGACTACTACTATGAAGACTACAATTGGTATTAACATCGATAACTCTCCTTTCTTAAAGCCCGTAAAGAAGTTGAGATTAAGACTAAAAAATAATTGTATTAATCCCCATCTCATTTAAACTTTAATACTAATAATCTTTTTAATGAAGAGTAAGCCTATCAACTGTGAAATCAAAGCTATACCTATCATCGTCTTACCTAATGGATGTGTAAGTAACGGTAACATATAACCGGGATTGATTAAGCCTAAGACTAAGCCTAAACCGACAGGTAGGATACCGATAATGATTCCGGAAACTTTTCCTTGTGCTGTTAAGGTCTTAATTTCACCTTGTATTTTGATTCGTTCGCGAATAGTATGTGATATATTATCTAGAATCTCTGATAGGTTCCCTCCTACTTGGCGCTGAATAACAACGGCTGTAATTACCAAATCAAGGTCATCGCTTTCTACTCGTTCTGTTAACGCTACCAGTGCTTCTTCGGCAGGAGCACCTAAGTTTACTTCCTTTAATACTCGAGTGAACTCTTCGGAAATAGGCGGTGCCATCTCTTTAGCTACCATCTCTAATGCTTGGAAGAAGCTATAACCTGCCTTTAATGAGTTAGAAATAATCGTAAGTGAATCTGCTATTTGGTCATTAAATTTAGTCAATCTCTTCTTTTGACTATATCTTAAGTATAAGTAAGGTCCTATGGCACCTATTACTGCCAATAGAACAGCATGTATTAAACTTTTAAAAATTAATAGACCACCAATTCCTAAGACAGAAATTATTATTAAATTAAGAGTTATAAATTCCGAAGCTTTAATTGGGAGACTAGTCTTCTTCAATTCATCCTCTAAACCGCTAGTTAATGAAAAAGAAGCAAAGACCTTACTAAAACCACTTAAGTAGTCCAAAACCCTTTTTTGACCATCAACTGATTCTTCTTTAGCATCTTTTGCTTCATTTATAATATACTCTTCTGTTTCTAAATATTTATTCAATCGATTATTTAATCTTTCCTGTTTTGCAGTTAATAGGCTATAAAGAGCTAAAGTTCCTAAAGTAACCGTTAAAAAGACTAAGATAATAACTGCTATTACCATCCCTACCCCCCCGTTCAACTTAATAAGCAGCAAAAATATTGGCTGGCAACTCTATTCCTTCTGCTTTGAAACGTTCAATAAATTTCGGTCTAATTCCTGTTGGTTTAAATTCACCGATAATATTGCCGTCTTGGTCTAATCCTTCTTGTTCAAATGAAAATATATCTTGGAGAGTAATTATGTCTCCTTCCATACCCTGTACCTCTGTCACCTTAACTATCTTACGACTTCCATCTCTTAATCTAGTCTGTTGAACAATTAAGTCTACTGCCGAAGCAATCTGGTCACGAATTGCCCTAACCGGTAGCTCCATTCCTGCCATCATTACCATCGTCTCTAATCTAGATAACATATCCCGTGGACTATTAGCATGACCGGTGGTCAAAGAACCATCATGTCCTGTATTCATCGCCTGTAACATATCCAAAGCTTCTCCACCACGAACCTCACCAACTACAACTCGGTCGGGACGCATTCGTAGTGAGTTCTTAACCAGCTCACGCATAGTGATAGCGCCTTTACCCTCTACATTTGGAGGCCTTGTTTCTAAGGAGACTACATGATCCTGAGCTAACTGCAACTCAGCTGCATCCTCAATAGTTACAATCCGTTCATCATCAGGAATAAAAGAGGAAAGAACATTAAGCGTAGTCGTCTTACCAGAACCTGTTCCTCCGGAAACGACTACATTAAGCCTTACTTCAACGCAAGCCTCTAAAAATTGTGCCATCTCTTCAGTTAAAGTCCCAAAGTTAACTAAATCTTTAACCGTAAAAGGATCCTCCGAAAACTTTCGAATAGTAATTGTCGGTCCATTTAAAGCTAAAGGAGGGATAATAGCATTTACTCGTGAACCATCCGGCAACCGAGCATCTACCATCGGACTACTCTCATCTATTCTCCTCCCTAAAGGAGAGACAATCTTCTCAATAATATGAATCACATGGTCGTCATCACGAAATTTAACATCGGTTAAAACTAATTTCCCATCACGTTCTACATAGATTTGATCTGGACCGTTGACCATCACTTCTGATACTTCGGGGTCATTTAGAACCCCATTAATCGGGCCAAAACCGATAATTTCATCTATAATCTCTTTAATCACTTTCTGCTTATCACCAGGAGAGATTCTCTCTTCTTCTGCTTCAATTACCTCAGTTGCTGATTCCTTAATATCTTCCCGCAATTGATCATTCGAGTCATCTGCATCAGCATTAGAGATTATCTGTAGATCTAGTTCATTAAGTAAATAATTATGAATCTTCGTCTTTAATTCCCGGTAAGGATCCTGTGGTAAAACAGAATTACTACCCTTAGAACTACTCTCCTGCTCAAACTCTTCCTTCGCTTGTTTCTCCTGTTCTTGTGCTAAACGTTCTAGTAAAGACATCATCTCACCACCTTAATCTATCTCTACTCTTTATTCAAAAAGCTACTTATCTTCTTCAACCAACCTTCTTTAGTCTCTGGAACTTCTTCATCACCTGTTACTAACTTTACTAGTTCATTAATCTGCTTAGAGATATCTGCTTGTGGTCTCGAGATTACAAATGGAACCCCCTGATTAATAGCGTCTACAGTAACCTTCCCCTCACTCGGAATATGAATATCAACAGAATAATTAAGGTTATCTTCTAAATCACTAACTTTAATTCCTACATCATTAGAGGAACGATTTAAGACTAGCTTTATCTTCTCTTCTGGATAATTCAAGTTTTCCATAACCTCTAAACAGAGCCTGACATTCTTAATCGTAGGTAAATCTAACATCGCAATTAATAATATTAAATCCGAATTATCAAGTGCTGTCAACGTCTCTCCCGAAAAAGACTGGTCAGTATCGATAATAATGTAATCGAACCTCTCTTTTAAGATGCTAATCACTTGCTTAATCTCTTCACCACTAATCATCTCAGCCTGTTCTGGTCTTAGTGGCGATGCCAATACTCGCAAACCATTCTCATAACTTAATAAATAATCATCAATATTATCAGGATTAAGACTCTGCAGCTCATTAACCATATCAGAAATAGTAATTCGCGGTGTTAAATCCAACATCACCGCTACATCACCAAATTGTAGATCTAAATCTACTAAGACTACATCTTTTTCTTCATCCTGTTGTAAGGCAACTGCTAAATTAGTAGCCAAAAGTGTCTTGCCTACGCCACCTTTGCTACTAAACACCGAGATAACTCTCTCTTCTTTAGACTCTACTTCTACTTCACATTGAGTCTGATAACTCTTTCTTTTAGACTCTAAAGCATAGACCTGTTTAATTGTATTAATCAATTCATCATCACCAAAAGGCTTAATCAAATACTCTCTTGCCCCCACCATCATTGCCCGGCGTAAATAGTCTTGCTCCTCCTGTACCGACATCATAATAATAGGAGAACCCGGTACCTCACGACTAATTATCTCCGTCGCTTGAATACCATCCATATTAGGCATATTAATATCCATTAAGATTATATCTGGTTTAATCTTCTTAGCCTTCTTTATTGCATCTTCTCCATCTACTGCCTCAGCCACTACCTTTAAATCTTCTTCTAAACTTATCAGCTTTCTTATATTAGCTCTAGTCTCATCAATATCATCAGCTAATAGAATTTTAATCATCTTCGACACCTATAAATCACCTCACTTTAAACTTAGAATGTTATCAGCTAAATAAGGTCACTCAACCTTCTCTTTCTTATCAAGCGTACTATCTAATTCCATAGCTTCCTTACTTTCTAATGAAGAATTAATAATCTTAGGCGTTACTAATATAACTAACTCTGATTTACCTTCTTTAAATGACTTACTCCTAAAGAGAGCTCCTAATATAGGTAAATCTCCCAAAAGCGGCACTTTATTCACTTCGCGAGACTTATACTGCTGGATTAATCCGCCAATAGCTAAAGTAGATTCGTCATCTATAACTACTTCGGTAGCTACTTCACTACTTTTAATAGCCGGTAGCCTCCCATTGCCGTATTCGACAGCATTAGCCCAATCTAACCGACTAACTTTAGGATTTAAGTATGCTTTCAATCTTCCGTTCTTAGTCACAGTTGGCTTTATCTTAAACTGAACTCCATACTGCTTCCAAATCACTGTCTGCTCTCCTGAGTTATTAGTAGTTACAATCGGAATTTCTCCACCAGTAGCAAATTTAGCTTCTTTTCCACTCTTCGCTACTAACTTTGGTTTAGCCAATAATGTTGCATCTCCTGATTGAACTAAAGCCTTTAGTTTGACCCTTAATTCACTTATCCGTTCTGAATAACCTAACCCAAATCGAGGAGCAGTAGGTCTTCGCGTAATATTATTAGCGCCTTTATCATATAATTTTTCACCTAACAAGGCCGTTCCTGAACCTAAGTTTGTACCTGTCTCACCAACACTATACCAATCAAAGCCTAATTCATCGCTGGACGTTTTACTGATTTCAAATATTTGTGCTTCTAATAAAATTTGTTGTGGATTCTGCACAACTAAATGATTAACTACCTCTTCCCCAAAAACACCAGCTATCTCTTTGGCTCTCTGTAGTTGATTCTGATTCTTTACTTGACCAGTTAAAATAATAGACTGGTCAACCTTAGCAACTTTAACTGTATCTATATTAATTAGTTTTTCGACCTTATTAATTACATTCTGTTCATCTTTAATAACCTGTAGTTGATAGACCTTATACCCTTGCTTATCCCAAATATGTAGGGTTGTCTCGCCTACTTTCTTCCCATTTACTAGGAGTTGATTAGTAGAAATAGCTATTACATCAGCAATCTCCGGTTCAGTAATTGCCACTCTCTTTAAGCCGTTAATCTTGAGTAACTGAGATTGTCCAGTAGGGATTGCTAATTCTTTACCTTGCCGAGCAATTACATTAGCCGTTAATAATAAACAGATTATAATAATCAGCCAAAGTATAGCGGCCCTTTTCTTCATCAGTATCACTCCCTCTATTGCATTGGTACTTGAATGTAATTTTTCTTAGCACCACGAATTATCTCTATCTCTTTCTTTATCTCTCTTTTCTTTCTGACTTTAGCAGTAAATGATTTAGCTTGACTCTCTTTAGTGGCTTCTCCGTTTTGTTTGGTGCTTCGATCCTTATCTAACTCCTTGCTTGTAGGTGCACTCTTGATTTTAGGACTTACTTCTTGGTATCGTTCAGTAGGCATATCTTGTTTTTTGATTATCTCGTTAATTTCAATACCATTAGTTACTACATTGCTCTTATTCTTAACTGAGCGTAACGCCAATCTAATATCACCTCTTGCATCAGCTAGGATTAATTTTTCTGCATCTTTTAACTCAGCAGCTAAAGTAACACTCTTTGTTACCCTTGGTTCTTGATCTTTACCATTTACCATATCTTGAGCTACCGCTAATACCTTTATATTCTGCAATACTGTCTTAGCTATAGCTTCATCACCTGAATTAGAAGTAAAAATACCGACAACATCGACGCGGTCGTCAGGTGTTAAGAATCCGCCTACCCCAATAACTTCGTTGACAGCTATAGTAACAGCCCTTTGCGTAGGTTCCAAATTAAAAGCTAAGCCTGGACTATCTCCTTTTTCATTTAACAATCTAGGTTTTAGAATCTGTTCACCAGCAATAATCTTCTTTAATACTAACTTACCCTTCACTTCCGAAAGTGAATTTATTGCTTGGGGATGCACCATCTCTTTTGGCATCTGTTTAACTTTTGCTAAACCTTCTTCAATTGTCATTCTCGGTTGAATATCCTTAGTCGCTACCACTACCGATACTGTCTTCTTAGCTACCGGCTCCCCTTGCATATTATCCATCATAAAATAGACTGCTCCGGAGGTAATTAATCCTAAAACAAGAGCTACAATTAGAATAACTTTTGGTTTCATCTCCATCCCCCTTTTAAACGCTACTCTTAATCAACTAATTTAACCGTTCTTAACCCAAAATTTTGACCTTCTGAGCCTAATTGACCGGTCGTCGATAACCAGTTAATAAATCTACCTTCTACATAGGTACTCTGTCCTTTGCTCTCACCTTTCTTCCCTTCTTTCTTACTATCTGTTCCTTCTAGAAAGAAAGCAGCAAAGCCTACAACAGTTGCTTCACTTCTTCCATTCCCCAATTGATCAATAACCGGTACAAATACTAATCTTGAACAACCTCTCTCTACCGTATCATAAGTACAAGGTATTAATCTTTGACAACCATCTAACCTTTCATTAATTCCTCGCAAGGTTGGTCCTGCCATATTACCAGGTTCAGTCGTTACTGTCTGTCCTATTTCTAATTGATCATCATAACCATTCTTTAAATTCTGCTCATAATTCTTTGCCCCTTGTCCTCCTAAAGCTAAAGCACCAAAGTTACCGTTTCTAGCCCCATCCTCTTCATCTGCTTTTCCTGAGCCATATCGTAAATAATATTTTTCACCATAACTAAACTGTTGACTGACAATACCAAAAGGAACTGCTCCCCTAATAGCAGTTACTTGACCTACTTTTGCCCCTGACTTAGCTGTAACTTTTACTTGGTCTACACCGAAGACAGAAGCAAAATTCATCTTTACCTGCCTACTAGTTTGAGCCACAATCTGATGGTCATTATTCGTAACTTCAATAAGAACCTTATCAATATCTAAGTTATTCTTATCAGCATAATTAAAGGTAATCTGTCGTGCCTCGGTTGGATGATCTGGTAGCTTTTGTACTCCGGCTAAAGTAGCTGCATCTAAAGCATTAATTAATCTATTCCGAGCTAGGTATAAGAAACCTATATCTACTACTAAGGCCAAAAAACCTAAAAAGATAGTTAATAATAACGCAACCAACACAATAACTGCTCCTTCTTCTGACCTGAAAGAATCCATCTAACTCCCTCCTTTTAACAGCTTTTTAGCCTTAAGTTTCTATTCAATCCTCATTACTGACGCGCTACTAATAGGAAAAGGGTCCGGTAATAATTGTGTAACCACTGGAGTAAAGAGATCAACATTATATTTCACTTCTACCTTTACTGAATCACCACGACTACGATTGGCCTGACTAGGACTTATATTAATATTAAGATTATTTAAATCTAAACTAGGATCAACTGCCGTCTCGACAGTACTTTGAATCTGTGAATCACTATTACTAATCGCTCCTTCTCTAGCCCCTTCTCTAGCTGCATTAGTAATTACTAAGTAAGCGTGAAAGACCCGCCCAAACTCTACAATACCAAATAAAATCAATAATATAACTGGCAAAACCAAAGCTAATTCAACTAGAGCTTGACCTCTTTTTTGTCGTAATAATTGTATAACCATTAGCAGCCACCACCTTACTTATATTACAATTGAAGCTTATCATAAAGAAGAATTATCCACGTTCCGGTTGTTATCGCTACACCATAAGCAAAAGAATTCTTACCATTCTTCTGTGATAAATCTTCCAAAGAGCTTTTATATAGTAACTTATTAATTAAGATACTCAATCTTTTATTGATAACCAAAATAAAGAGTGAAATTAAACCGCCTACTACTGTAACTACCAAAGAATCCATAAAGATAAATTTAGCCCCTTTTACTGCTCCAATCGCAGCTAATAACTTCACATCTCCGGCTCCTAAACCACCTAGTACATAAGGAACTAAGAATATAAATAGACCCACAAAAAAACCACTTAAACTAAATATAACTCCTGACCAACTATGTAAATATAAATTAATTATAATTCCAAAAGCAATTAAAGATCCAGTATAATAATTAGGGATGATTCCTTTCTTAATATCAGTTCATAACGGAATTAATAAACTAATGCCTAAGAATAAATTTAACATCTAACTTTACCTCTCTTCTTAACTTGTTTAGGCATTAAAACCCTACTTGATGTGATCAAGTAGGGTTTTATGTAAGCCCATACCTAAATATATAAGATCATCAGATTAACTACCGCTTAATGTAGTAGAAATAGATTTGAAAACATCACTTAAACTTCCTTGCATTGCTGTTAAAGCAGCAATAACTGCAATCGCAATTAAAGCAATAATTAACCCGTACTCTACCATGCCCTGCCCCTCTTCATCTCTTAATAGATTAGTTAGTAATTGTAACATGGTTTCACCCCCTTATTGATATTATCACCCTTATATTATGTTATTCTACAACAACCTACAAATTCCTGTTTTCACATGCAATTATTTTACATTGTTAAAGTAATAGGTTAAACAGGAATTTTAAGGGTTATTTTTGTCCCTTTACCTTTTTGTGATTCAAATTTAATATTTCCTTGTACCAGCTCCACTCTTTCTTTCATACTAAGTAAACCAAATGAACTCTTACCAGCTTGACCTTCTAAAACTTCATCTACATTGAATCCACAACCATCATCTTTAATAACTACATTCATCAAATTACATTTTAATTCTAACTTAATATCAACTCGCTTAGCTTGAGCATGCTGGTTAATATTATTGAGAGCTTCTTGTATTATTCGATAGATAACTACTTCATGCGAAGGTTTTAAATCAGTTTCCTCGGATAAGACCTTAATCTGAATATCTAAGCCTGTCTTCTCCATAAAGTCCTCAATATACTTTCTAACTGTTGGAATTAATCCTAAATCGTCTAAGGTCATTGGCCTCAAATCGAAGATTATCTTTCGCACATCCTGAAGACTCTTTCTAACCAACTTCTTTAATTCTTGTAATTCTTCCTTAGCTTGTCCAACATCATTATCCAATAATTTTTGTGAATAGTCGACTTTGAAGACAACATTAGCTAATAATTGGGCTGGTCCATCATGAATCTCACGGGCAACTCTCTTCCTTTCTTCCTCTTGTGCTTCAATGATCTTAATTCCTAACTGTTCTTTCTGCTTTAGACCTTCCATTTGCGAAGAGAACTCCTGTAAGTCATTAGCTAAAAAATCTTTTATAATCTTAATTTGAGAGACTAGATTTTCAGCTCTCTCTACAGCCTCTTCAATTCCTTTTAGCCTTCTTTCTAGTTCATCTCTCTTTTGCCGCATTCGTTTCTCTTTCTCTTCAAATAAAGATAACTCAACTTGAATATCCTTGGCCTTCTCATAAGCTTCTTTAATATCAGTTTCACTATAATCGTCTAAATCTTGGCTAACCTTCATTAAATTCATCCTAGCTTTTCGATTAGCTTCTCTTAAGTCATCTACTTTCTGAATAATATTAACAGTCTCTTCTTTAATGTCTTTTAAATCCTTTTCTGCTGCTTCGTGTTCTTGTCTTGCTGCTTCCGCAATCTCAAAGACTTCACCTTGGCTATCATCAATAGCTGTAACCATCTTATCCACTACTTGATCTAAAGAATTAACACCTAATTTCTTATCCATACTATTATCATCTACCTTAATCTATCATTGTGATTTTTATCACGAAAAAGGAATAAAATAAACTCACTGCTTCAAAATATGACAATTATCATTAAATTAATTATACCACATAATCTGGAAAATTTAAACTAATTTTACGAAAAAATATTTATTTTAGATTATGCTCGACATTTAATCGAATATTATTATTCCTTTATTAGTAGTTCGAAGCCACCCTTGCTCCTGAAGTTTATTTAAAGTCCGAGTCATACTTTCCCGTGAAGTTCCTATTAATCCAGCTAACTCTTCATGAGTCAGGCTTTTCTCAATCATAATTCCTTCTGTTACCTCTTTACCTTCTTCATCGGCTAACTTAAGTAGTAAATCTTTAGTTCTTTCAGTTACTGTCTTAAAGTGAGCATTGCTTAATTGACGATTAGTGTCTCTTAATCTTTGACTTAATACTGCTATAATTTTGCTACCCATCTCCGGATATTTATGTATTACTTTTAAAAAGTCTTGACGACGAATAACTAATAATTTAGTCTTCTTTAATACCTGGGCAGTAGCAGACCGAAGCCCTCCATCTAATAAAGAGATTTCACCAAAAATATCACCGTCTTCTAAAATAGCTAATGTCTTTTCTCGTCCGCTAACTGATATCTTACTAATCTTTACTCTACCACTAACTATTAAATATACAACATCTCCTGGTTCATTCTCAAAAAATAACATTTTATCAGCAGGAACTTCTTTAGTTAATGTTATCATCTTAATTTTCTTCAATTGTTCTTGCGAAAGGTTAGAAAAAAGAGGTGTTTCTGATAAAAAATCTAATGTTGTCATTTACATCCCCCTTCTTTAAACTCTTAATCATCATCTCTATCATGATTATTATCTCTATCATGATCATGCTTATCCCGGTCATGGCCATCTCTATCATTATTATCACTGTCATCTTTATCCCTGTTACTGTCATCTCTATCATTATTATCACTACTTGCACTATCATCTTTGTCACGACCATCATCGCTTATATTATCATCCCGTCTATGGTCATTATTACTTTCATCATCATTCTTATCATGATTTCTATCATCCTCATCTCGTTCTTCATTATCTTTGTACCTTTCTTCTTCGCTTTCCTCTTCTCTTTCTTGTTCTTCTTCCTTCCAACCTTCTTTCTTTTCTTCAATTTCATGCTTCTTCTTTTTAACCCAATCTTCTAACTCCTCCATCCAAGGTTTAACACTCTTCCAATCATTAGAAGCCTCTTGATCTTTCTTTATTTCCTCAAATTCACCTTCTCTATTTACCCTTAGCCTTTGTAATTTACCAACTGTTCTTTCATCATCATTATTATTAGCAACTAAGACTCTTCCTTCATCTACTCTTACCTCTGTTTCTTGTTTAGAATCAACTTTAACATTAAATAGCGTACCTTTCACTCCAGCAACTGCATTAGGAGTCCTAACCTCAAATCTAGTAATTCCAGATAATGATTCGATCGTCTTTACCCAAACTTCACCTAAAGTTAATTTTAGAGATTGCTTTCTAAAATAAGATGATTTATTCTTACCTGCCTTACCATTAGCTATCTCTAAATTACTATTAGCTTTTACTAAAACTCTAGTACCATTTATAAATTCCAATTCTAATTGACTATCTTTTCCTACCTTCAATAAAGCTCCAGCTTTTAATTTAACTTCAGAACTTAAATCTTCCCATTTCCAAAACTTCCACCAATCTCTAGCTTTACGATATTTAACATCTTTCTTTATCTCAATCACTTTAGCCTCAAAATCAGTATATTGCACCTCATTTTGGGCATAACTAATTACTTGACTTCCTAATAAAGTTAATATAAAGAACAGAATTATAATCTTTTTCATTATTGTCTCCTCCATTCAGGATTACTATTGTAAATCTATTAAATTATAGACTTCAACCTTCCTCTTTTTTCCCTTAAACTTAGTCTTTCCCAAGCTAACTCCTTTTACATTTGATTCTACTTTATTATAATCTTCAGCAGTTATTAAAATCTCTCCTGATTTAGCCATTCCTTCTAATCTAGCTGCTAAATTAACAGGATCTCCAATAACGGTATAGTCCATCCTCTTTTGAGAACCAATATTACCAGCCACTACCTCTCCGGCCCCGATTCCAATCCCTATGTCAAATTCAGACTCTAATTCTTGACTATTCTTCTGAATCTCTAATGCTGTTTTAATCGCCTTTATAAAGTATTCTTCATCCTCTAATGGAGCCCCAAAGACAGCCATAATTCCATCGCCTGTATATTTATCCAACATTCCACCATTTTTTAAAATGCTTTCAACCATTACTGTTAAGTATTGATTTACTTGTCTGACTACTTTCTCTGGCTCATGTCTTTCTGTATAAGCAGTAAAGCCTCTAATATCAGCAAATAGGATCGCCACTTCTCTTCGTTGTCCTCCTAATTTAATGGCCGCTGGATTATTTAAGACCTCTACTATTAGCTCCTCTGGCAAATAACGATTAAAGATTTCCTTTAACTGTAATCGCTTTTGATCAGCTAGAAAATAATGACTACCTAATGAAGCTAAATAGACTAATAACATATTAACTAAGATTGGTACTATATTCAACAAAATATTATTATACATAAATAAATAGAATGACGTGAATATTAAAAGAAAAATTTCAATTACTAGAATTAATATCCCTATTCTAGGCTTTAATCTTATAAATATATAAGTGCTTAGTATTCCGATAAGTAATATTATGAAAGTAGTTACTTTAGAGTTCATTTTATTAATTTGATTCTTATCTATTAGTGTTTGAATTAGATTTGCATGGATTTCAACTCCAGACATAGGACCAAAATTAGCATAAGGTGTCATATATTTATCTCCTAACCCTATTGCTGTCGCACCTAATAGAACAACCTTATCTTCAACTAACTGCCTTGAAAATTTATTATTTAAAATTTGATAATAAGATAACTGAGGAAACGTCTTAGCAGGTCCTAAATAATTAATTAAATCCCCTTCATCTAAATTATTATCTAAATACTTATCACTTGGCAAGTATTCTCTGGCTATCGCTTCACTAAAAGAACGATATTCATTTTTCCCTCTTGTAATTAAAGGTATTCTTCTAACTAACCCGTCTTTATCTAATATTAAATTAATATATCCTAAGTTATCTGCCTGCTTGACTAACTCTTCAAATGGCAACTTTATCTCTTTTATCTTTGAATTATCCTTTTGAAAAGGTAACCAGCCGCGACTAATCTTTAGATCTAGAATAACAGGATAAACGATTCTTTTTGCTTCTTTAGTAGCTTCTATTAATTGCTGATCCGCTGCTTCTTCTTTTGGATTACCATTACTAAAAATAAAATCCACTCCAATAACTTCGGCACCAGCTGCTGTTAAATTATTTATTACTTTAGCATGCTTTTCTCTTGACCACGGCCAATCTCCTAACTGCTGCAAGGATGCTTGGTCAACAGTTACTAAGACTACATCTGTATTAAAATTCGAACCACTTAATAAATATTTACCTATAAATCTATAGTCGATAGTGATTAATTCTAAATTATTAAAAAAACCTAAATAAAAAGAAATGATGATAAGCAAACTAATAGAAACGCTAATTACTAACCATAACCTTTTTTTACTCATCTGCCTCATCATCTTTGCCCCTTTATAATTTGATTTTTCGCTCTTATTCAAATTAATTCTATTCTAATCATCAATCTTCCTGCTATAAAATTAATAAATTAATTGAGATGCTTGCTTAGAAGAAATTTTCCACGATTTGAAATTAAGTATAATTTCCTATACGACGAAGAAGCACCTACGTTATTCGTAGGTGCTTCTTTCTAATCACGATATTTAGCTAAAATTTCTGGAATATCATCGGGTGTTAGACGACCATGAACATTATCATTAACCGTTAAAACCGGTGCTAATCCACATGCTCCGATACAACGGGTTTGCACTAGTGTAAACTTTTCATCTGGTGTCGTTTCACCAACTGAAATATCTAATTCTTTTTCGATCTCTTCGATTAATTTGCCTGCACCTTTTACATAACAAGCGGTTCCCATACAGACACCGATCTTATACTCCCCTTGTGGTTTAGTCGAGAAGAAAGAATAAAAAGTAGTTACTCCATATACTTCACTTGGAGACATTTCTAATCCTCGCGCTACATAATCCTGTACCTCTTCCGGTAAATACTTAAATATCTTTTGAGCTGCATGTAAGACTGGAATCAAAGCACCTGGCTTACCTTTATATTCAGCTATTACTTTATCTAATGCATCATATCTTTCATCTTGTTCGCTACCATCGCATCCTGGACATCTATCTTTAACTGTTGTCATCATTATTACCTCCTTTGCTAGATTTCCTTTAATATCTATCTCTTTCTTTGTAAGTTGTGTGTAATAAATGATGTGCCTTTTTGCTACCTGGTTCTTTTAGATAATCGTCATATATTTTATTGATTACTGGATTTTGGTGGGACTTTCTAATCTTCTTCTTATCATCAATACTATACAATCCAGCACCTCGTTTGGCTATAATCTCATCATTTGTTGGAATTGGCTGACCACCACCGCCGACACAGCCACCAGGACAACCCATTACTTCAATGAAATGATACTCTTTCTCACCATTCTTAACCGCTTCTAATACTTCATTAGCATTATTCAGCCCGTTAATAATCGCTACTTTTATTTCCTGTCCGTTAAGTTCTATACTTGCTTCTCTAACTCCATCAAAGCCTCGAACATCTGTAAGCTCTAATTTGGCTAATTCATCTCCGGTTACTTCTTCATAAACAGTTCTTAAAGCTGCTTCCATTACGCCACCAGTTACTCCAAATATATCTCCAGCTCCAGTAGTAATTCCTAGTGGTGCATCAAATTCCTCACCAGGTAAATTCACAAAATCGATGCCTGCTATCTTTATCATCTTAGCAAATTCACGAGTGGTAATTACATGGTCTACATCTCTGACTCCGTCTACCTCCATCTCTTCTCTAGTTGCCTCAAACTTCTTAGCTGTACAAGGCATAATCGATACAACAACAATATCTTCTCGATTAATATTCTCTGTTTCAGCATAGTAACTCTTAGCCATAGCCCCAAACATCTGCTGTGGTGATTTGCAACTTGATAGATTAGGTAAAAAGTCACTATGGAAATGTTCGATATATTTAATCCATCCTGAACTACAGGAAGTCAACATCGGCAAAGGACCTTCACCTTCTAAACGAGCTAATAATTCATTACCCTCTTCCATAATAGTCAAATCAGCTCCAAAGACGGTATCAAAGACTTGGTCAAAGCCTAATCGACGACAGGCTGTTACTAACTTATCTGCTACCAAAGTCCCCGGTTCCAATCCAAACTCTTCACCTAAGGAGACTCTTACTGCTGGTGCTACTTGAACTACGACCTGTTTATCTTCATCATTCAATATTTCCCAGACCTCTTCAGTACTATCCTTCTCCTTAATTGCTGCCACCGGACAAGCATGAATGCATTGTCCACAGAGTGCACAGGCCACTTCATCCAAAGACTTATTAAAAGCCGGTGAAATTAAAGTA
>Ga0247721_100170_pt1 | contig 27703 bp, 29 predicted proteins | sample MSEWel2017_08_16_FD_189089 | JGI IMG/M metagenome (GOLD analysis project Ga0247721, IMG submission 189089) | Subsurface sediment microbial communities from gas well in West Virginia, United States - MSEEL Well Study Marcellus 3H_2017_08_16 | ecosystem: Environmental > Terrestrial > Deep...
CTGGGGTTATATCAGTGATAGCTGTCGTATTAAATGGAGATGTCCCCATGTTGTCCTCAAAAACTGTAATTGTCCAATTTTTAACTGCTCTGACTCTGATTATGGACGTACTGTTTATACCAAACCCAAATGGGATAATCGCATATTTACCACCACTCCACGCGGTTCACGTAAATGGAAAAATACAATGATGAAAAGAACTTCTTCCGAAAGGCGCAACAGCCGAGTAAAAACAGATTATGAGCTGGAAAATGATAATGTTCGCTCCAAATCCCGCTGGCTAATCAGGATAATCATGCGAGATGCAGCTATCCATGCTAATGCCTAGATTAAAGAATCAGCTATAGCTCCAGAAGACTGGATCAGCACCTGGTTTAATTACAGAGCAGCATAAATAAATCCAGTATAATAGATTATTCTAAAGCTATTTTAAAAAATTAGCTTACAGGTCCCGGGGAGAAGTTCGCCCATTTTTAGCTTAATTTTTATAGAAATAGTTAGTTTCAGTATGGAGTTTTCAAAGTTCAATTCTTTAACTAATTTATTGAAATAATTTACTTTTTTTCTATTGTTTTATGGCTTTAGCCGAGAATCCTCTTAATAAAATAAAAGCTGAAGCTGCCAATAGCATCGCTCCAGCTCAAAAATCTATTTATCAGTATACATTTTTTGATAATAATCTTTATAATCACCAGATTTAATGTTACGCCACCAGTCTTCATTATCTATATACCATTGAATAGTTTCAGCAATTCCTTCTTCAAATGTATATTCAGGTTCCCAGTTTAATTCTTCTTTCATTTTAGAAGAATCAATAGCATATCTGCGATCATGTCCCAATCTATCCTTAACAAATTTAATTAAGTCTTTTGGTTTGTTTAAAGTATTTAAAATTGCTTCAGTAATTTCTAAATTGGTTTTTTCATTATTACCACCAATATTATATACTTCACCAATTTCACCTTTTCTTAAAACTGTATCTATAGCTCTGCAGTGATCTTTAACATGTAACCAGTCTCTGACATTTTTGCCATCACCATAGATGGGCAGTTCTTTGTCTTCCATAGCATTTGTTGAAAAAAGTGGAATTAGTTTTTCGGGAAACTGGTAAGGACCATAATTATTTGAACATCTTGTTATATTCGCCGGAAAGTTATATGTTTCATTATATGCTCTTACCATCGTATCTGCACTTGTTTTGCTGGCAGAATAAGGACTATTAGGTGCTAACGGAGTTTCTTCGGTAAAGTAACCTGTTTCTCCCAATGAACCATATACTTCATCAGTAGAAACCTGAAGAAATTTAACTCCCTCTTTATATTGATTTTTATCTTCTTCCCAAAACTTTTTTGCCACATCCATCAAATTTTGAGTTCCCAAAATATTAGTTTCCAAAAAAATTTGTGGATTTTCTATTGAACGATCAACATGAGATTCTGCAGCAAAATTTACTACATAATCAATATCAAATTCTGCAAAAATATATTCTATCAATTCTTTATTACAAATATCTCCTTTAACAAATTCAATTTCATCTAGTTCATCTTTTAAATTAGCTAAATTTCCGGCGTATGTAAGTTTATCTAAAACAATAAGATTAAATTCATCTCCATGTTCATTAAGCATATATTTAACGAAATTAGTGCCTATAAAACCTGCTCCACCAGTAATTAAATAGTTATTCAAATTAATCCCCCTCATTATATTTTTTTAAAGTTGGTAGTCCCTTATCTTTATCTGATAATAACAAATCAGCTTCTGTCAAATTAAATCTTTCTAAAGGCCAATCTATATTAATATCAGGATCATTCCAGGCTATGCCTGCATCGTATTCTGGATGATAATAATCAGTTGCCTTGTATAAAAACTCAACTTCATCACTTAATGCCAAAAAACCATGGGCAAAACCTTCTGGAATATAAAACATTTTTTTGTTTTGTTCTGACAAGATAACTCCAAAATATTCTTCATATGTATCAGAGCCTTTGCGTAAATCAACTCCAACATCATATACAGTTCCTTTAACAGCCCTTACTAATTTACCCTGAGCATGTTTAGTTTGAAAATGAAGCCCTCTTAATGTACCTTTTTCTGATTTTGAATGGTTATCCTGAACAAAATTCAGATCAAGATCAATTTCTGTAAATTCTTTTTTATTATAACTTTCCATAAAAAAACCTCTATGATCACTAAAAACAGTTGGTTCAATAATATAAAGACCTTTTATAGGAGTAGATATTTTTTTGAATTTAGACATTTTACACCTCTACTAAATTTAGTTTCTTTTGCCATCTGAAATATCATATAAATATTTACCATAATTAGTTTTCATTAATGGTTCAGCTAGTTTTTTAAGCTGTTTAGAATCGATATATCCCAATCTGTAGGCAATTTCCTCTATACAGGATATATATAGGCCCTGCCTTTTTTGGATAGCTTCTACAAAGTTTGAAGCCTCTAATAAACCATCATGTGTGCCTGTATCTAACCAAGCCATACCGCGACCAAAATGTTCTACCATTAAATTTCCTTCTTCAAGGTATTTTCTATTCAAATCTGTGATTTCTAGTTCTCCTCGAGCAGAAGGTTGTAAGTTTTTAGCTTTTTCTACAACAGTATTATCATAGAAATAAAGACCTGGAACTGCATAATTAGACTTAGGTTCATCTGGTTTTTCTTCTAAAGATAAAACCTTACCATTGTCATCAAATTCTACTACCCCAAAACTTGTAGGGTCTTTAACATAATAGCCAAAGATTGTTGCGCCTTCTTCTAAAGAAGCTGCTCTTTCTAAGATTTTAGTGAAACTTTGACCATAAAAAACATTATCTCCTAAAATTAAAGCCACATTATCATCCCCAATAAATTCTTCTCCAACAATAAAAGCATCTGCAAGTCCCCTTGGTTTTTCCTGCACCTGATATTCTAAATTTAAACCAAGATCACTTCCATCACCTAACAAATCTTTAAATACTGGTAAATCATCTGGAGTAGAAATTATGAGAATATCTTTGATCCCAGAAAGCATTAATACTGATAAAGGATAGTAAATCATTGGTTTGTCATAAATAGGTACTATTTGCTTTGAAATTGATTTTGTAACTGGATAAAGTCTTGTTCCTGAACCTCCAGCTAAAATTATTCCTTTCATTTTTTCTCCCCTTTCTGAAAATTAACATTTTCTATATCACTTAATTCTTTGGTAAATAATATTTTAAATATTAAAGCCACCTGACCATCAGTTGCTCTAAAATTATTTTTAAAAACATAAAATATCTTTTTAAAAAGATTATTTTTATTAGCAATATAAAAATATTTTTCTATTATATCTCTATCTTTATCGTTAATTTTGCCATAAAATTTATTATATATAGTTTTAACAGTTAATTTTTCTTCTAAACTTGAAAGATAAAAATCTCTTTTCAATAATTTTTTTATTTTAAATAATAAGCTATTATTCACTCCAATTTCATTTTTAGAATGTTGACGATAATACATTAAAGGAGACTCTATAAAACTACGTTTCCCAATAAGCTCGTTAACTACAGAGATGTAATAATCATGAATATTTATCTTTTCTGGAAATGGCAACACTATATTCTTCAAAAATTTATTAATCATCATTGATGCACCTTGAACACAAGGTGCAAAAAGAATTTTATCAACCCCTTTTTCATTTCCCCTTTTCCCTATAAAATTACTAGATATAATATTTAAATTATCGTCAACTATATATGAATCACTATGAACTAATAATGGACTCCCTTCAACATGTTTTTCTTTCAATTTTAACATTGAGGAAAAAATAACTTGAATTTTATTTTCTAACCAGACGTCATCCTGATCTGAAAACATAACATATTCAGAATTCGAGTGTTTCAATAATTCTTCGAAATTTTTGACTATTCCTAAATTACCTTTATTATCTGAAATAACTTTAATTCTACTATCTACATTAGAATACTGCTTAATTATATTTAAAGTATTATCATTAGAAACATCATCTCTTATTAATAAATTCCAATTTTCATAAGATTGATTAATTATCGAATCAATTTGTTCAGCAATATATTTTTCTCCATTATATGTAGCCATTAAAATATTTATTTTAGTATTCATTAAAAATACACACCTTTAACTTACCATTTTATTAATTTTTGTATAAAAATATAATTATATAAGATTCCAGTAGAATAAATTAATATAACAATATACATTAATAATTTTTGCTTGAAAATATAGATAGCATTAGGTAAAAGGATTATTAATACCAAACCTAAAAATTCTGATATTCTAAACGATAAAACTGGCAAAAAAGAAAATGCATAAAAGATAAATAATAACCAACCTAATATTTTTATATAAATATAATCATATTTAGATTTAAACTTTTTATGATTAAATAAAATAAAATGATATATTACAAATAAGCTAGAATAATATAAATTAAAAATATCGATTTTATTATAAAACCCCAAATTAATTAACTCTAAATACAAACTTAATTTATTACTAATAAAAGTTGGAGAAAACTTTATAACAATCTCTATAAACAGTCTCATTATTTGTGGAAAGAAAGAAAACAGAATACCACTTATCGGTAAAAATAGATAATATTTAAACTTTATCTTTGAATTATTTAAAAAATAAAATGGCACCATTATTATAGCGGAATAATGAAATGATATTGCTAAAATTGATTTTAATAAAAATCGCGATAAATTTTTTTCAATTATATCTGGAATTGATAAGAGAAATATTGCTGATGCTGCTCCCACTCTAATTTGAGTCATTTCATGTAATATAAAGTATAGGCATACATAAACAAAAACACTCAATAAGGGTGCCAGAGAAAATTTATAAATTGAATATAATTTAATCCCTATACTAATTATTGAATAAAAAAGAAAGACTCCTAATACCGGGTTATGAAAAACATGATTAGATATATATGAAAAAAGCCAAAAAGTCGGCTCTTTAAAACGCAAATCAATATTATTATTTTTAATATATGATTCAATTACCCTTTTATAAGTTAATGAATCATTATCAATACCAACCGGTCGAAATCCAGAAATGTATATTAAAATTATTGATAGTAAAACAAATAAAAAAATATATAAATTTTTATTTTTATTTGTTTTTAATTCTCTTTTATTATTCATCATTTATATTCCTTTAATTACTTTTTTAAATTGTTGTTTCCACGTTAAATTATTTTCAACATATTTTCTTATTTCTAAAGGAGAACATTGTAATTCATAATAAAACTCAATTAGTTTATTTAAATCTATAATACTTTCATCATGTGAAACTTTATATGAAAATGGTTTATCATCAAAATCTGTATTGATTTCAGAATAAAACATCGGCAATCCTCTAGCAGCGTATTCGGTGTTCTTTAAAGCTTTTACCTTATCTATATTTTTTCTGAAATTACCTAAACAACCAACTCCAATATCAGAATTTAAGTAAATTTGATCTAGTTTTTCTCCACTCTTATATCCATGAAAGATAACTTGTTTTTCTAGGTCATAAATTTTAGTGAGCTTTTTTAAATATTCCATTTCTTGTCCATCGCCAACAACATTTAATAATATGTCAAGTTTTTTATAATTTTGATTATTTTCATAATAAGATTTCATACTTTTTAGGAGTCTATCAATACCATGCCAATACAACAAACTAGATACCGAAATTAAATTAACTGTATCTCTATTTTTATTATGTTCAGTTTTCGCTAATGGAATATTACTTAAATCAATTCCATTACTTATATTTATGGTTTCGGTACCAAAAATAGAGTTTTTATCAGAAAAAGTAATTATTTTATCTACATATTTTTTTAATCTTCTTCGCAATAATCTATCCATCAAAACAGTAATTCTAGTAAAAGAAAAAAAAGGTAATTTTTTGAATTCATAATCATAAGGATAAGTTGGAATTTCAATTAAAATTTTATTATTTTTTTTCTTTATTTTTTTTAAAAAATTAATAAACCAAATATCAGATAATGGATACCTAATGTAAATAATATCAGGTTCCACTTCCTCAATAAAATCAATAATTATATGATATTTCAAAACCTTCTTTTGGACTTTATTATTAAACTCAACCCTTTTCCCAGTGTTAAATTCAATAATATTTTTATTAAAAAAACTATAGTAAACATTAAATTTATTTTTTTGTAAAGCTTTTATTTGAAATTTTACTTTTTTTGCAACCCCAGAGTCTTTATGATTACTAACGTCATTAAAAGCACAATAAAAGATTTTTTTCTTCATAACACCTACATTCTCCAATAATTATACATTTTCTCAGCTTCTTTTTTATCAAAAATAGATTTAATATCAATAAACACAGGTCTATCAATCTCATCTTTATAAAATTTCTTAAATTCCTCTAGCTCCATCTCATTATACTGATTATGATTAACCGCAACAACAACAGCATCTGCATCACTGATATCTTTAATATCTTGAAGCTCAATTCCATGTTCTCTAACTGTCTCTTCTGGATCAGCAATCGGGTCAGTCACCTGAACATTAACATGATATTCTTCCAATCTATTAATTAAATCTGCAACTTTACTATTTCTTAAGTCAGGTACATTTTCTTTAAAAGTTAAGCCCATAACAAGAACTTTAGCCCCATTAACCTTAACATTAGATTCAATCATTTTCTTCACAATTTTTTCAGCAACAAAATTAGACATTTGATCATTAATTCTACGTCCATTTAAAATTAACTGAGATATATAACCAAGTTCTTCAGAACGATAGGTTAAATAATAAGGATCAACACCAATGCAGTGTCCACCAACCAGTCCCGGATAAAAATTAAGGAAATTCCACTTGGTTCCGGCAGCTTCTAAAACAGATTGAGTATCGATATCCATTTTATCAAAAATCATAGCTAACTCATTCATAAAAGCAATATTAACATCACGCTGGGAATTTTCAATTATTTTTGAAGCTTCTGCTACCTTAATAGAAGGAGCTCTATGTACTCCAGCTTTAATGATGCTCTCATATGTTTTAGCAATAACTTCTAAACTCTTTTCATCCATACCAGAAACAACCTTAACAATAGTTTCAACAGTATTAACTTTATCACCAGGATTAACTCTCTCAGGTGAATAGCCTACTTTAAAGTCTTTACCACAAATTAAACCTGATTCTTCTTCAAGTATTGGTACACAAACTTCTTCTGTAACTCCCGGATAAACTGTTGACTCATAAACAACAATTGATCCTTTTTTTAAGTTTCTCCCCACTGTTCTACTTGCACCTGTTACCGGGTCTAAATCTGGTACATTATTTTTGCCAACAGGAGTAGGAACAGCCACAATATGAAAATCTGCTTCTTTTAAATCCTTCTCATCTGCAGTATATTTTATATTTGAAATTTTAGATAATCGATCTTTACCAATTTCATTTGTTGGATCTTCCCCATTTTTGTATTTACTTATTTTTTCTTGATTAATATCAAATCCTATTATATCTATTCCATTTTCAGCAAATGCCACAGCTAATGGTAGACCAACATATCCCATTCCTGTGATTGCTATTTTGATGTTGTTTAAGTTTTCTTTATCCATTTAATCTCCCCCAGACAAAAATTCTTATTTAAAAATCATAAATTTATTTAATTTTACAGTTTTAGCTTTTGAAGTGTTTTTAACTTCATTTTGATTAAAGTTATACCAGATATTATTATAAATTTTGCTAAAGTTATTTAAATTATTACTACTAGGATGGTAAACCCAACCTAAATCATTTTTTATGCCATTATTTTCAACCAATTCGTCTAAAAAATATTTGCCAGCAAATAAAATATTAATCTTTTGATTCCGACTATTTATTTTTCTAACTAAGGTCGTAATTTTAGAAGAAATACAATTACCCTTTGAGTCTTTCTTATTTACTAACATTAGGTTATGAGCATTAAGTAAATATTTAGCAAATTCAATAGGAGTAATTTTATTTCCCCTTAGCCAGGCTAAGATTTTAAGGGATTTAAAGCTGCTGCCAGATAATAAATTAAACATCATCTCTAAACTCGATTGAATTTTAATCCAATCTCTAACTAAAAAAGCTACTTTATCAAATCCATTATATAAAGTGTTTTGCAAGATTGTATTTCTTAGATCTACAGCTAATTTTTTATTGCCGAGCTTTTGCTTATAGGGTCTTATCCCAATTATCAGCTTGAATTCATCACTTTGAGCATGAATATTAAATTCATTTTCAAAATCATTAATCCAATCCATGGTAATGTTTTCTCCTTTACAAACTAAAATGATTTTATCTTACAAAACCAAAGTTAACAAGAATAAAATTTAAAATTAAAACATGTTTTAGAAGTAAATGGGTGTCCACTTACCTCTAAATTATAAAAATTTAACAATCTTCAATTTCAATATTTAAAGAAAAACTCATACCTGATTCATATTCTCTCAATTCGTCTAACTCATCTTTCTTATTATAACGTTTCATCTTACCATTCTTATTTAAAAAACTAAATTTAAATTTTTTTACATCGCTAAATTGATCTTCATTTTTATATTTAATTTTAAACTTAGCTCTATCATTTATTGCATCAATTAACTTTTTAACCCTATTTCTAAAATCTACAATAAGTAATGAATTATAAAAACTATCACCATAATTTTGATTTAAATATTCAATATCATAATATTTATCAGTATCATTATATGTAATCTTATCTATTAATTTATTTTTCAAATTTAACACCTCCCTGACTATGAGGTGCATTATAATACATAAATCATACTAATTCAAATAATAATCTTTACACTACCTCAACTCTAAATCCAGCATCAACTAACTTCTCCTCTTCGCCTTCATCTAGATTAGGCAAATTAACAAAAAGATTCTTCTTTGCTCTACTCAAAGCAACATAATAAAGTCGATGTGACTCGGTATTTTCTAAGTCAGTATCACAAATAAATTTCATAAAAGATTTTTTCTCTTCAGGTGGAATAATTAACAGCAAATTATCAAATTCGGCACCCTTTGCTTTATGAATTGTTCTATATAAGCTGTCATCATTATCAAGATTTATGGTCAGTGCGACTTCATTATATTTTAAATTACTATATAATTCATGTGGTCCGCCACTACTTCCAATTCGGCTGCTGATATTACTGGTATCAAAATAATTATAAAGATAATCATTATGAAACTTTTTAAGAGTTAAATCTTTATATTCATCATAACAATTAATTAATCTCTGTAAATTTCTAAATCCATCTTTTTCAGTGAAATTACTGCTTTTGCGATATGCTCTAAGCATATATCTTAAACCATCTTTAAAATTTTTATCTGCAGCAGATTCCACAGCTTTAACTATATTGAAAAGCAGTTCCCTCCTTTTAAAATCGCTATCCTCAGTTAATAAATCACTTAAATTTATTACTTCTGGATATTCTTCCAGCTTAAATCGCATCATATTAGTGGCTTTATTTGTATAACTTAAAGTATAAAAATCTTCTTCCAGCAGGTTATCAACATACTCATAAGCAGAATTAAAATTCCCAGTTAATATTTTAGGAACTTCTCCACTTAAGTTATTAGGACTGCTTTGCTTAAAAGCACTATTTGATCTTAAGTTATTTAAAACACCAATAATCTCTTCGGTACTCCTTCTGTTATCTTCAATCTTATATAAAAGCATATCATTTAACTTAAAATTTATAAAACTTTCTACACTGGATCCTAAAAACCCATATATTGATTGAGCGGTATCTCCAATTACACCAACAATAGTCTCTTTTTTTGCCAGTTTTTTTATAATTTCTGTTTGGACAGGAGTAGTATCCTGAAATTCATCAACAAAAATATATGGAAACTTTGCTCTTAACACTTCTCTAACTTCTTCTGATTCTTGAATGATTTTATAACTTAAAAATAATACATCATTATGACTGAGGAAACCCTGCTGCCAGCACAATTTTTTATACTCAATTATTGAATCAAAACTAACCGCAGATTCATAAGGTTGTCTTAATTTCCACTTTAACTCTTCATCCTCAAAATAAGTAGCTGCTCTTTGCATATCTTTTTGCAGCTGTGCATAATCTCCCACATACTGATTTGTTTGTCTTAACCATTCCTTTAAAATACTAATTCTAGCAATAAAATCTTGATGCCCATCAATTTCGGCAATATTTAAATTGTATTTATCTTCCAGAAGCCAGCCGTAAGGTTTAATAACATTCTTATATAAAAAACTGTGTATGGTACTGATTTCAACATAATCTAAAGAACTTTTAAGTCTATCAGCTAAAGTTTCAACTCCAATATTAGTATAAGTAATACAGGCAATTTTTCTGGCTTTTTTCAATCGTATAGAATTGTTTATCACATTTTGAATATGATTAACCAAAAATCTGGTTTTACCTGCTCCAGGACCAGCACAAAGTTTGAAATTGTTTTCTGTTCCAATTAATTGATCACTGTCTTCTAATTCTATGGCTCTGGATAAATCCATTTTATCGCCTCTTTTATATAATCAGGAATCTTAATTTCTAAATCATCACTTATTAATTTAAATGCTAACTCCTGGGCTACAACTGCTTTACTGGTAGAATCCAAAAATCTGCCAGCTACTATATGCTTTCTAAGTTCATCAGCTTCTAAATTAGAATTCTTCAGATCATTATTAAGTTTCTTTTTGAATTTATTTTTATTCATCACTTCCAGTATATCATCAACAGTAGAATCTGATTCAGCTAATTCCATAATTTTTTCAATTTCATCTTGATTGCTCATGGATTCAGTTATCAAATCTTTATTATAAGGATTATTTAAAAGTAAATCGTACTCAAAAGTAGAACTTTTACCTTTTTCCTGAGTATAAATCCGGATATTACCATCAGATCCAAAATATTTATCAACTGTAGCATTCGAACATTCTTTATATTCAAATTGATCGTCATTATTAACTGCAAAAGGATTACAGCTTTTCCAACTGGCATTTTCTTCATCTTTTCTTCTCACTGGATCAAGGTCCGTTATACAGGCTACTTTTTTATTTAAAGCAGCATCATTTTTCTCGACATCAAAAAGTTTTAAGAAATGTTTAAAATGCCTGCCACCCAAATTTACTATAGAAATATGTTTATCAATTAAATCTTTATCCATCTGCTTTGCAAATTCAGGAATTAATAACAACTCCGAAATACCTTCAACAAAGATTAATGCTTCTGCAAAAAACATATCTGATTTTGTTACATCCAAAAATCTCTCAATATATTTTTTAGAATCCTGGTCATCTTCTTTTTGACTAAAAACTCTACCTGGATAAAAAATTTTGACTTGATTGTTATTTTTGTTTAAAACAATTAAATCATCTAAATCAACAGCTGCAGTTATATTAGGGGAATGAGAGCTAATAAAAATTTGTCTTACCTCATCTTCCTGATTGTCATTTAAAAATTTTAAAAATAGATACTGCATATTAGGATGAAGATGTGCTTCTGGCTCCTCAATTGCCAGTATTGAATATATTTTAGCATTACTCCCCAGATAGTCTCCAGAGGCATCCTTCTGCATTTTTGCCAGCAAGAGAGAAATATATATTAAATTGTTATAGCCAAGACCATTTTGGTCTGCAGGAATCTGAATACCAGTTTTATCTTCTACCATTAATTTTAAAGCAGAATACATTTCTGTATCTAAAAGTTCTCCTGCAAACTCTGGTTTAGACCCATCAAAAGAAGCACCAGTTTTATCAGCATATTTCAAAATTTCCTCTTTACCTGCTTCCATTCGCTGATGAAGCTGTTCTAATAACGAATTAGTATCTTGACTAAAATCATTTTTGTTTTTTCTGATTTCTTCTTTCTTTTCTTTATCAGATAAGTCTTTATCAGTTTTGATATCATAATCCATAAAGAAGTCAATTACTTCTTTTAATAATGTGTTGCTGCCGCTATATAAATCTCTTTCCACATCACGAATAGGTGATAAAAACTGAAAATCAAATTTTTTTAAATCTGAACTATCCAGTGTGTTTTTATGTTCAGGATTTCCGACGTATCTTTTATATTTGTATTTGCGCAAAAATTTTGATTCAATCAGCTGCCAGTAATCATTTGGATTACTGCCTGAAAGATTATTTATTTCTTCCTGATAATTTTCCAATTCCTTTTCTGGCAGATAATAATGGTAAGTTATTTTTGCTTTATAAGGACTTTCTAAATCAATTAACCAATCAGAAACTGTAACAAGATCATCTGAATAGTTTTCTTCAGTTTCAGATTCTTCTAAAATAGCAGTGAGCTTTATTTCAGGTGGCTTTTCTTTTAACTCAGCAATTGTTATATTTTTAGAAAAGTCATTAATAGTCATTGATTTGCTGGAACTGTGATCAAATAAGATTGACAGAGCATTAATTAAGGTAGTTTTACCGAAATTATTTTGTCCAATTAAAACATTAATTCCTTCATTAAATTCTATCTTAGTTTCTTCTTTAAACACTCTGAAATTTTTAAGATTAAGCTCGGAAATATACATTTATATACCACCATTCTTAAATAATAATATAAAGAATCTATATCTAACTGGTAAAATTTTAAAATAAAAATAAGATCAAAAACAAATTAATTTTTATAACGTTCATTCCAAGCATCCAACGCATTTTCAATTGTACCTTCGTCTATTATCTGTTTTCCATTTTCAACTTTCAAACAACCAACTAATAATTTATTGCTGTTGTTAAGTGAAAACAGATCTCCATTTTTAACTAAGTAATTAATTTCATCACAAAATAGAGTCTTCTCATCAGTTAACAAAACATCATGAATATATCCATCAAAGAGCTTTCCATCCTGCCAGTACCCCTGTTTTGTTATTATTTGATCTGGTAAATATTCTGTACCCTGACCATTTCGTTGATAATTTTCAAATTCTCCATCAAAAAGCAAATAACCTTCACTATCAAATATTTTAGCCCAACCAACAGCAATCCCTTTTTCGTCAATAACTGCATCACAGATTAATTTATTATGTTCATAAACAACAATCTTATCATTCTCTTTTTTTAGCAGCAAATTCTCGTCCTTATCAAAAAATTCATCTTTACTATAAATTTTAGATTTATTTTTAGGAGCCAAAGCATTATATAAATTTATTGTTTCCTTGTTAAAAAGTTCCTTAACAGACTGAACTTTCCCTAAATGATAAGGATAAATGGAATAGGATGGAATGGTAATTAGTTCAATAAGCTGCTTAGCATAATCTTTATTAACTGAAGGACCATAAAGTTCTTCAGCCTTAAAAGTTTCTTTACATTTAGCAATTATTCTATTTAAAAATATAAACATATCTTCATCAATTAAATTTTCTATTGATTTAACCTTAAAAAGGAATTCTTGATCTAAATCAACAGGAGCTATAAACTTTGCTGAATCTTTTTGAAGGCTTTTAAATGCCTGCGAAAATGCTTTATCTAAAATGAAAAGCACATATTCTTTATTCTGCATTAATTGCTGTTCTTTTTCTCTTCTCTCCTGATCTTTTTCAAATCGAAACAGTGAAATCGCAATAATAGCTGAAACCATAATGCTGATAATTGAAAGATATAAGCTGAGATAACTATTTAATTGTATTTCTGCAAAAAATTCTCTTCCCAAATTGAATGAGAGAAATGAAAACACTTCAGGAAGATAATCCATCACAGAAAAAAGCAGTGGGATTACTAGAACAGGAAATATCATTATTAAAATTGCTGTTAAAATAATTTTTAGAAACAAAAAATCACCCTCAAATTTCTTTCATCCCAGCTGCTAGTCTCTCAAGATTATCCAATGCCTCTTTGGTCCCAATAACTGCATCTTCCAAATCCCGTTCTAGTTCGCGACCAGATGTTCTAGAGTATTTAGAAGAATAATCAGCATCATTTCTATGATCTCTTAATTCATTAAGTGTTTCTCCAATGTCCTTTTTTATAGAATTAAGCCGCTTCCCATATTCCACATCAAAGCGGTTAGTATGTTTTAGCTCATTAATTAAACGACTGTGAGAATTACCGCTATCTTTTAATTGAGACTCAGTTAAGAGTTCCGCTTCAATAGCAAAGTTTTTGCAGAAATGATATAATCCATAATAAGCTCTGCTAATTCCTGTCCTGATTAAATATTCATTTTCCTGACTAAAATCACCATCATTAAAAATTTCTTCTGCATAATCAATATAATGTTTCCAGTTAAAAATAAAATCAGGTGACATGAAAAACAATCCTCCCATCAAGGTCATCACTGTGATCAAAATACCAATTATATTTAAATTTTTTAAATTTAGCCCTGGCTTCAGTAACTGATAACTCCGAAGTATTTATATAAACAGCCAGATAATCAAAGTCCGCAATCTCAGGATCAGATTTTTTAACCAGAGTAAGTTCCATCCTGTCAGCAAAAACTTCATTGATTTTTTCAGCTGCTTTTAACAAGAAGGTTACAAACTTACTTTTATCATGTAAATAACTAAAAATTTCAACAGGATTTTCTAATTGATAGATAATTTCCAGTGCTTCCAGTTCATAACCGCTTATTGAATCTGACTGACCCAGACAACCAGTAAGCTGATGTTTAAAATGTTTTATAAGATCCACACCAGTTTGTCTAATAACTTCAAGAGAAGTGTTTTTGTTATAATAATCATCTTTCGCCAGTTCATTTTTTCCTTTTCCGTATTCGACAGCCTTAGAGAAAGGTAAAGAGTTCAACCCAGATATACAATCAGCTATCCAGTCTGAATTACGCTGATTTGAATTATTCATATCATCTAAATTTAAAGTGGTCATAACTGCCATAACTAATCCCTCCTCTTAAACCAATACTTTTCTAAACTGTTCTTCAATTTTCTGAACAGATTTTTGAAAAAAATCGCAGCAAAATTCTAACGAAAGTTCTCTATCTTCATCTTCAACTAAATTGAGATCAACTGTCAACCTAAATTCTTTTCGTTCAATTCCTTCTGGTGTATTAATTTTAGTCCAAAAATTTGCATTCTGATCGATAAAATTTTCTTTTTGCAGCCAGTGCAATGTAAACTGTTCAGATTCCTCAAATTTTTCTTCTTTTAAGTAATTATTTTTCAAATATTGAATAGCTGATCCAGAAAATTTAACCCTTTTAGTAGCATACCGGCCTAACCTCTTAAGCTTCCAATTAAACTCATTATATATTAGATCAGATAAGGTATCTAAAATCATATTTGCTGTTTCAAATTTGTTTTCATCATCACCAGTTATTATTAGAGTAGCTCGTTGAAAACTTATTTCTAATTTGATAGTTTCATTTTTGTTTTGCAGAATAATCCGTGGTATTTCTGGCGGTGCATCTTTTACTGGAAGTACATATGGCTCTCCATCAAATACTGATATATTTTCCTGAATTTTGCTGGCAACTTTTAGAGAATTGTCCGTATATAGTTCGCCAAAAAACAATACTGTTGTTACCTGTTCTAAATTAGTTTTAATATTTAACACCTCCAGAATTTAATTTTCTTCTTATATCTATAATTCAATGTTTATAATAAATCACCTGCTAAAGTAAGTCAAAAATCGCATCTTTAAAATCATTAAACTCTGACTTCATTTCCGCTTCCGTCAACCCAAGTTGTTCTTCATAAACTGAAAAATCTTTTTCTAAAAAGTGATGTTCTAAATCCTCTAATAAACCCTTTAGCTCCAGCTTATCAAACCCACTTATATCTTTCTTCTTTGGAGCTTCACATTCCTCTAATCTCATTAGCTTAAAAATTAACAAAATCAAAAACTCTTGAATATAATTAAAAAGACCAAAAAATCTTATATCTATTTCTTTAGCTTGATAGGAGATTTTTCGGTAATTAATAATCAGCAGTAGAAGGTTTCTGAAATCATAGGGCATTATAATTTTATGCTTTAAATTTGGGTAATTATCTTTTATATTATCCCAGAAGTAATTAAGCCATTCATGTTTTTCAAAATAAATGCAGCAGGCTCCAGCATATAAACTAAGTGAATATCTATTGCGAACTTTAAAATAACTAAGGGCTTCCTTAATCTCTTCATTAATTTGTTTCTGCTCAATTATTTTTTTGTCAGCATATTGATTAATCTCATCTACATATTTCTGGAATTTATTCTGCCATTCAACTAAACTTTTCTTATCGTAAATTGCTTTTCTCTCTTTACTGAGTTCCTCTTCTAAATTTTGTGTTTTTTTCATTTCATCACTGGTATCAGGAAGCAATGAATTAGAATAACATATTGATTCATCTACAGGGGTTTCAATCCTTAATCTTTGACTTAATTCCTCTATTAATTTAGAAAATGATTTTTCATTTTCACTTTCGACAATATAATAGATTGTTTTTCTGAAATAAGAATTTAAAAGTTCAAGATCATTCAAGTTTTCATCCAGTTGCTCATCATCAACTAAATAAAAATACTCTCTATACCATCTAATTGATAGCAAAGTTAATTTTTCTGTATCTTCACTTCTATTTAATTCCTGTTTATAAAGAGTTGTTATTTTTCTTACTAAATATTCTAACTCAGAATTGTTTGCACCTTCTGTTTCAGAACTATCCTGATCAGCATAATTAAAAATTTCTGCTGCAATAAACTCAGTGATGATTTCAACTAAATATTTTGATTCGTAGTCATTTTCCTTTATCTGCTGGTAAAAGTAAAACCACTGGTCAATTAAAGATTTATATATTCTATTGCTATTCTTTTCTTTTTCTCGAATTAATTTATAACCAGCAAATATTTCACTGTGCTGTTGAAAAAGATATTTAAATCGTGATTCAATCTTTCCTTTGCTAACCTTCCCAACTTCACTCAGAACAATTTTCATTTTTGCATCTAGATAATTCATCTCTTTTGATAAATTTCTGTCTACTATTTCTTTTTCTGATTTAAATTTCATTTTTTTATCAATAGTATCTAACAGCCAGTCTTTTTTAGAAGAAAAATTAACAAAAAATAAAAAGGCATCTTTAAAATAATAAATTACTGTCATTGTAATAAAAAAGCTTATGAGACCCAAAAAATCTAATTTATTAGAAAGTAATCTATCATCTCTAAATAATAAAGCAATAATTATTACAGATAAATTCATTAAATTCAACTTCAACATCAAATTTATAATTTCATTTTCTAAAAATATTTCCTGTAAAACATCACTCTGGTATTTATCAGTTAGTCTATTAGCTACTTCAATACTTAATGGAAGAAAAATAGCAAGAATAGAGACACTTAAGGATGCAGAAATGGTATAATAGCTTGAACTAAAAGAAAAGATATTTAAATCAAATAATAAAGCAATTTGGTTTTGGAGCATCAAAGAAAGCTCTTCCATTATTAATATAACTCCTAACATCAATTTTAGTCAGGTGGATAATACACCATCCGACCACCAATTGCCAGCCTTTCCTGATCAACAAATTCTTTAATATCCCAGGAATCATCAATTTTAGCCTTCAAATCATCACTCAGCTCAAAAGCCGGCTCACCAATTTCTGTTCTATAAGCAGCAAGTTTAGTCAGCCACCAGTCTTTAGACTTACTCCCACCAAAACTAGCATAAACTTTATCAAAGGTATCTTCGCTAAAAGAATCACCAACCTTAATTTCATCTATCAGCCCACTCAAAAGCTCCATTGACCGATCATGAAAAAGTTCCCTGCAGCCATCGAAAAGTTCATAAATTTCTGCTGCAAATTCAGGGGTTCTTTTGAAATATAATTTTTCAAAGCCGTGGTCAGCTACTAAATCATAATTAACTATATCACCTGACTGCAATGTATCAATAAAATAGCCTCTCTGCTTATAACAGCGGGTAAAAGGTTGATAGCCAATTGGAAGAACATCTTTTGCCATTTGCTTTGGATCTGCATCCACTGAAAAGTTATCTATTCTTTTATATAAAACAGCATGTGAGCCAAAATTATTTTCAGCTATATCTCTTTCATTAACAGGCTGATACTTACCGTTCCCAGTATATTTACAGCAGGCAAAAAATAATGCCACTGCAAGATCATCAGTTATATCTAAAAATTGGGTTCTAATTCCATAGTGCTGAGCTATAATATAAGAAAATATATCCCCAAAATTCCAATACTGATTATGTTTTAATTCAGAAATCATATTTGAAAATGATATTATCTTTAATTGAGCAATAAAAAACTCTATTCCCTGTGCTGTATCTGTTTCTAGCTTACTTAACTTTCTTCCCAGTGATGACCTACATTTTGAATTATCTTTACCCTGACTGTAATCTTTAACCTCACCGCGGTAAAAAGTTCTAATAGGGTAGTTATTTCCATATTGGACTACGATTCCGTGAGGATAACTAACTGTACTGCCATTTGTAAATAAATCAGCATATAGGTCTTCTCTGACATTGCTTCCTAATGAAAATGGATTTGAATCACCTTCTGAATTCCTCCTGGTTGCAGTAATAGCTTTGTTTTTCTCTTTATATTCTTTCTGGACTGCCATTATTCTTTTTAGTTCATCTAGTTCAATTATTTTTTTAGTCATTTATGACCTCCAGAAAAAATTAAGAGAATTTAAGCTTCCATTATTATTTTTTTAGCTGTCTCACTTGCAAAATCAATCAATATATCTTTAAATCCAGTTGCTAAGCCTTTACCTACTTTAGTCAGATAATATTTTACTTTTTGACTTGCTAATTTAGTTCGTGGACTATCAGTAATAATATCATCAATGTTGTTCTTTAAAGCTTCTTTTTCCTCTGACGAAAGTTCTTCCATGAAATCGACATATTCTTTAGCAGCCATTATCTTTTTTGTTGTCCATGGATATGGGGAACCACAATTATGACAATAAGATGGAACTTCATATTCTGAAAAAGTTGCTATATTATCATAATGATATTTCCCTTTAATTGCTTCTCCACAATCTGGACATTCCGTTATAGTTTTTTCTCCACATTTATCACAATACTTTTGGTTATTATGAGGAGAGTCTTGATAATAACTATTAATTAAATGACCATTAAGACAAATTTGTGCGGTATCCTGCCATCCCATACTATCGCTCCTTACTTCTTAATCTTCGTCTAGTTCAATTATATTTTGAAAATATTCTGTACCATGATTTTCACACCAGTAACTTTCTAATTTATGAGCTTTATCAAAATCAAAAATATTATTATCCTTCAAATCAATTTCTTCCCATAAATAAGCTTTTCCGCCACCAGGACAGCCGCAGGAATATAGAACAAGATCATCTTCTAATTTATTAAAATACCGGTCAGAAACTAATAGTTCAGAATGCTTGCTTTTACTGGCTAGTTTAGCAGCCATATTAACAGGCTTCCCAGCCCAGACTTCATTTTGTCTATCTGTTCTATCATCATATTTTTTAAGCCCCACTTTTCTAACCAATACAGTTTTTTGATCAACCCCCAGATGACAGCCTATATCTAAATCAGTATTATCTTTAATTTTTGGAACAAAAACATTTTCTGCAAAGGTTTTAACATTTATTGCTGCAGCAAAGGCAGTATAAACTTGATCCTTGTTAAATAAAGCAAAAACTCCATCTCCTTTTACATCTATATAAGGAGCATCTATTTGATGAAATAACTTAACTATAGTATTAGTAAACAGTTGATAAACGCCGGCAGTACTTTGATCATATTTATTAGCACTTAACTTTGTTGAATTTATCATGTCTGCATAAACACATATTACATCAGGTATCTTATTCCAGTGGCTTTCATTTTCAATTGGAATATCTTTTGTTTTAGGAATAGAATTAACTTTAGTTATAGATCTTCCATCATTGTAGATTTCTAGCTGCTCATCAATAATTTCATTATATTCAGATGGGATTTGATTATCATCCATTATTAGCTCCTTTATATTTGTCATAAACCAAAACACCAATAAAGACCAAAGACATAAAAGGTAAAACTCCTGAGATAAAAAAGTATAATGCCCATTTAAATGACTTATATTTTTTAACAGTAATCTTTGAGTTATTTATGATCTGTTCAGCATAATCTTTAGCATACTCAGTAATTTCAAAATCCTTAATTTTTGTTTTTTTTATTAGATGATTCAAATATTCATCTGTAGTTAAATTTTGAATTTCAGAAAAAAATAAAATATTTTTCTTTTGATCTATCTTTTCAGATAAGTCTTCATCTTGATCTTTTTTAGATAATACAGGGATAAAAGATAATGAGGAAATAACCATTGATATAATTAAAAAACTGATCATCCAAAAAAAGTAATAACTTAAAACTTTAAATGAACTGAATTTTGTGTATAAAGTAAGAACACCTATTAACATAGCACTATCTAATGCTATTAAAGCCCCATTCTTACTTTCAGCAAATTTTAGCCACTGATTTGTGTGATTATATGCTTTTTCTAATTCATCTATGAGTTTGTTCATAATTACACCTTTATTTTACTGCATTTTTCAATCTCTTAATCTGATCAAAATATTCCTTACCGTCAACAACTAAAAAGATAGCTGCATAAGCAACAATTCCAGTAATTATATTAATAGCTAATTGAATTGGCATTTGTTCAATGTTTGGTGTTACTAGATAAGTTTTTGTTAAATAAACAATTATCATCATAAATAATGTATATAAAACGGATTTTTTAATATATTTGACTAAATCTAATAAACTCATATTAATCAAACTTCCCGTTATATAAAAACTAATCCAAAAAGTATAAAAGCTAAAAATTGCAACTCCAACTGCAACTCCAATAATACCCCAGTTCATACCTATTATCATTACAATTGCAAAATTACTTACAGCAAATAAATTCCACTTAAATGAAATATCTGATCTACCTTGAGATAACTGGACAGTTCCAACAGTTGTTCCCAACGATTGTAAAGCTCCCGTAATACTAAATATTTGAATTAATATTATTACCGGAATCCAATTTTCACCATAAACACTTAATATAAACTCAGGAGCTACTATAAATAATCCTCCCATCATTGGAAAAGTTAAAAGTGAAATTAACTGTAAAACTTTAAGATAATATTTTTTTATTGATTTTTGATTATGTTTTATTTGAGAAAAAGCTGGTAAAAATGTATTACTTATTACACCACCAATTTTTTGAACTGGAATTAACATCATTTTATAAGCCAATGTGTAATAACCAAGTGCTTCTGAACCTAAAAATCTACCTATTAATAAATAATCGAGATTACGATTAAAATAATTCAAAATGCTCGACCCAAAAACATAAACACCAAAATTCAATAGATCTTTAATCTCTTTAAAATCAAATCTAAAACTAGGAACCCATCTATTAAATAATATTATTAAAATTGTAGTAACAATATTTTTACTGATATAACCTAAAACTAAAGACTTAACACCAAAACCATTAACAGCTAAAATAATAGTAATAATACCATAGGAAATTGTTGAAATGATATTGATATTAAAAAGCTCTTTGAATTTCATTTCTTTTCGTAATAAACTCTGTTGAATAAAAGAGAAAGAAACTACTGTAAAAACTATAGAAATAAGTCTTAATAACGGAGCTAAACTATTTTGGTTAAAGAATAAAGCAACTAAATCTGCACTAAAAAATACAACCCCAGTCAATGTTATTCCAACAAGCATATTAAACCAAAACAAAGAAGAAAGACGTCTTTGATTTAAATTTTCACCCTGAATAATTGCAGGTGAAAGACCAAATTGATTCATCATATTAATTAAAGCTATAGTAGTTTGTATCATCCCCATAACACCAAAAGCATTGGGAGATAATAATCTTGCTAAAATAGCTGTTATTATAAAATTTAGCCCTGTTAGAGAAACACTGGATAAACTATTCCAAATTCCTCCCCAGAAAGTTTTCTTTTTTAATGACATATTTCACTCCTGAAAATAATTATTTCTTAGAATAAAATTCATATCCTAACTTTTCCATTTCTGAAGAACAAATATTTTCTATATTTCGAATTACTTCTTCCGAAAATAATTCTGTGATCTCTCTATTTTTATTTTCACCTTTAGGTTGATATTGTTTATCTACTAAATGAGAAATATCATTTTTAGGGGGGGTAGATAACTTATTTAAGATATTATCAATAAATTTTAATTTATTTTCTTGGAAATCTTCATAACGACATAACAGTAAATTATTAGAGTTAGATAAATAAATATTAGAAGCTATTTTCCACCTATATGCTAATGTTTCAGGCAAATTAACGCCTTTATTATTAGAAATAGTTTCACCTAATAATTTATTTTTCCATAATATTATCTAAAGGATGTCTAGTTACAAATATAAAACTAGTGTTTTTAAATTTTTTATATAAATCTTCGAATATAAAAGTTAATTCCGGCTCTTTAACCACTTCAAAACCAAAAAAATCAGTATTTTGTTTAATAAAATAATCTAAATCAATTTTTTTATTTAAAAGATCAAATATATTTTGATAACCATGTGGGTTTACATCAATTTTATATTTTAATCCAGCACTCTTTGCTATCAAACTAGCAATAACAGAGGTGCCTGTTTTTTGATGCCCCAATACGAAGTAATTGGGATAATGTAAGTATTTGACATTATAATTATAAACAGGACTTAATAAAATCCGTTTTACTTTATTTAACCTTTTTTAACCTTCTTTTTTTAATATTTCTTCCCATAATTTTACCCGATATTCATCAGACATAATTTTTTTAATTATATTTATATTTTCCTGTTTAATATCAGTAGGATAATTTATTAACCCTTCATAGTCTATCTTATCTATCTTCAATGTGTCATAAACTTTTACACCGATACTATTAAAATAATCCCAACTAGAAATATCACTTCTTAAATAAACTTTTTTCCCTAATCTCAAAAGCTTTGTCATATTCCCAAGCCCTTGCTGTCTTTTATGATTAAAAACTGCAACATCAACTTGATTTAATACCTTCAAATATTCTTTTAAATCATAAAAATCAGTTATCGGCTTGAACTTGTTTCCAAAATGATTATTACCGAATTTTATTATTTTATCTCTATGTTTTTCATTACCATAAGACAAAGGTACTATTATTTTTATATTCTTTTCTTTATACGGAATCAATCTTCTTAATATATCAATATGATTATTACTAGAATCAGCAGAATTGCCCACTTGAAAAACAGTAGTATTACTTTCAGTTTCATCAGCTTGCATCACTAGCTCGTCATAATAAGAAGCTTCTGCAAAAACACTATAAGTTATAGCATAATTATAATTAGCTTCAGTTTTATAAACCTCTTTAACCACATTATAGTCTCCTGGAATAAAAGAAGTTATTTCATTAAAATTTTTAAGAACCTTTTTTCTGCAAAATTCATTAAGCTTTTTTTTCCAGTTATCTTTAGGTTTTTTATAAGAATATAAATCCCCCCCCCAAATGATCCAATTAGATTTCTTTAATAACCATGGCTGTAGATATAATAATTTAATAATATCTCCATTAAATAGCCCATGAAAATGTAATCTTTCAGCTTCATATATGAGTTTATGATAAAACAAAATATTTATTAGATTTCTTAAAGTATTAATTCTATAAATTAAACCATTTTCTAAAGTAGAAACTTCATGTTCACTTTTATTTGAATTTCCAATAACAATAAATCGATGTTCTTCAGAGTTGAAATTATTCAAAATAAACCGAATAAAATCATCTGTAAATTTATCATTATGAATAATATGTAAATGTTTAATCACTTATATTCTCCTTAAAACTCTTGATAATTTTTGATATTTTTTTTGCATTATTTATTCCTAATGCACCATAAAAAGGTAAAGAAAGAACTTCATCAACAACTCTATTAGCGGTTAACAAATTCACTTTATTCGATGATTTTACATCGCTATAACAAGGATAATTACTACATAGAGGATAAAAATATTTTCTACTAAAAATATTATATTTTTTTAACTTCTTATAAACTTCATCACGAGATAGTCCAAACTCTTTTTCATTTATCCTGATTACTAAATACTGCTGACTGCTTTTAACAAACTCACTTTCAAATATAAAGTTTATTCCATCAATATCTTTTAATTCATTATGATAAGCTTTTTTAATTTTTTTGCGTTTTCTTCTTTCTTTTTCTACTTTCTTTAAAACTTCTAAGCCCATTGCAGCCTGAAACTCATTCATTTTACCATTAGTACCTATAGAAACTACTTCTTCTTCATTTTTAATACCAAAGTTTTTTAGTAATTCAATTTTATCTTTTAGTTCACTATCACTACAAGCTAAAGCTCCACCTTCAATAGTATTAAATAACTTAGTTGCATGAAAACTATACATAGTAATATCTCCATAATTACCTATAGCAGTTTCATTAATTTCAGTACCAAAAGCATGTGCTCCATCATAAATAACCTTTAAATCATATTTGTCTGCAATTTTTTTAATCTTTTCTACATTACAGGGAGTACCAAAGACATGAACTGCTAAAATAGCTGAAGTTTTTTCTGTTATTAAATCCTCTATTTTATCAGCATCTATATTTAAAGTCTTTGGATCAATATCACAAAATACAGGCTTCAATCCATTCCAACTGATTGCATGAGGAGTGGCTGCAAAGGTAAATGGAGTAGTAATAACTTCACCTTCAAGTTCTAAAGCCTTTAAAGCTATTTGTAAAGCTATAGTCCCATTATTAATTAAAGAAAGATTATCTACTTTAAGATAGTCTTTTAATTCCTTTTCAAGTTTTTGATGCTGTTTACCATTATTAGTTATCCATTGGGATTCCCATATATCTTCCATTCTATCTATATAATTCTCCATTGATGGTAATAATGGCCTTGTTACATATATTGGTTTTTTAAACGGTTGCATATTTTACCCTCTTAAAAATTTATTTTAGATCTGATTCTAATTTTTTCTGTAGTTCTAACAAATCTTTTTTTCTATCTTTAATTTTTTTTACTGGTACACCAGAATATATCCCCCAGGAAGCTAAATCTTTTTTTACAAGACTTAATGCACCTACCGCTACCCCCGTTTCAATATTAACACCTGGTAAAATAACACTTCCTGATCCAATAATAAAATGTTTATTTATTATTACTTCACCAGTTTCTAAATTTTTATATTCTTCTGGAATCATTGGACTAACTAAGCTTTCTCCAGAATAATCATCAGAATTACTATAGATCATAACTTTAGAAGATGTAGTACAATAATCACCTATTTCAATGCCAAATCTGCCAAAAAGACCACAAAATGGTGCAATATGAACATAATTACCAATTGTTATATCTCCACTTAAAATACAAAAATCATCAATCCTAACATTGTTACCTAAATTAATTTTTTCTGGAGAATAAATACTTGCTTTTTTACTTAAAAATACATTTTCACCAAATGAATTTAATCCTAGGTTTTTTAATTCATTTCTAGTATAATAACTACTCATATTAAAACATCTCTTTCATTAAAATTGTTTTTTAGACAAATTCAGTAAATACTGCCCATAATCAGTCTTAATCAAATCATCAGCTAAATTCAACAATTCTTCATCATTAATCCAGCCATTTCTATAAGAAATTTCTTCAACACAGGCTATAAAAAGCCCCTGTCTTTTCTGAACAGCTTCCACAAAATTAGCTGCATTTAAAAGTCCATCATGAGTACCTGTATCTAACCAGGCTAAACCTCTTCCTAATAAATTCACTTTTAGTTCTTCATCTTTCATATATAATTTGTTTAAATCAGTTATTTCTAATTCTCCGCGATCAGATGGTTCAAGATTTTTAGCTTTTTCAACTACCGTATTATCATAAAAATATAAACCTGGAACAACATAATTTGATTTTGGATTATCTGGTTTTTCTTCTAAAGAAATAACCTTCTGTTCTTCATCAAATTCAACAACTCCAAAAGATTCAGGGTTGTTGACATAATACCCAAAAATAACAGCACCATAATCAAGTTTTGCACTTCTTTTTAGTACATTACTAAAACCCTGACCAAAAAAAACATTATCTCCTAAAATTAAAGAAACATTATCATCACCAATGAAATCTTCACCAACAATAAACGCTTCTGCCAGACCATTTGGTTTATCCTGAACTTCGTAAGACAGTTCTAAACCTAAATGGCTGCCATCACCAAGTAATTCTTCAAACAATGGTAAATCTCTCGCTGTAGAAATAATTAATATTTCTCTGATTCCAGCTAACATTAAAACAGATAGTGGATAATAAATCATTGGTTTATCATAAATCGGTAAAATTTGTTTTGAAATTGATTTTGTAGCTGGATATAATCTAGTTCCTTTACCACCAGCTAAGATAATACCTTTCAAATTAAATCCCTCCAGTTTTTATCTATCTAAATACATTTCTTCATAGTAGTTTTTATAATCACCTGAAGTTATAAGCTTAAGCCACTCCTGATTATCTAAATACCACTTAATCGTGTCAACAATTCCATCTTCAAACATAATAGTAGGTTCCCACCCTATTTCTTTTTTAATCTTACTGGGATCAATAGCATATCTTTTATCATGTCCAAGTCTATCTTTAATAAAAGTAATTAAATCTTCATTTATATTATTAAGCTCTGTATTAGATACTTCTATATATTCATCATTTTCTTTTAACAATTCATTTATTTCTTTGATTAAAGTTTTTACAATCTTAATATTTGTTTCTTCATTATGACCACCTATATTATAAACTTCTCCAGATTCCCCTTTTTCTAAAACCATATCTATAGCCTTGCAGTGGTCTTTTACATATAACCAATCTCTAACATTTAGACCATCACCATAAACAGGTAATTCTTCTCCATTTAAAATATTATTGATCATTAAAGGAATAAGTTTTTCTGGAAATTGATAGGGCCCATAGTTATTAGAACACCTAGTGATTAAGGTAGGTAAGTTATGTGTTTCACTATAGGAGCGTACTAACATATCTGCGCTGGCTTTAGAAGCTGAATAAGGACTATTAGGCTGAATATTACTTCCCTCAGTAAAATATCCTTCTTTACCTAAAGAACCATAAACCTCATCAGTTGAAACCTGCAGAAATTTGACATTTTCTTTATATTTTCTTTCTTCAAGTTCCCATTTATCTTTAGCAATATTTAAAAGGTTTTGTACTCCTAAAACATTGGTCCTTAAAAAAATTTCAGCATCTTCTATTGAACGATCTACATGAGATTCTGCTGCAAAGTTTATTATGTAATTAATATCCCACTGATCAAAAATATATTCTACCAGTTCAGTATTATTAATATCTCCCTTTATAAAGGTAAGATTTTCTGGGTTATTCTTCAAATCTTCTTCTATATTTGCTAGGTTCCCGGCATAAGTTAATTTATCAAGACAGATGATTTTAATATCCTGATGCTTTTCTAATATGTATTTAATAAAGTTACTGCCAATAAATCCGGCTCCTCCGGTGACTAAATATGTTTTCATTATTATATCACTCCAGAATTATTTTTTTCCACCCATAAAAAAATAGTTTTTTACATCAAAACCTCTCTCGAGATTTAAATATAAAAAACTAATTTAATATATATTCACTAGCATTGCATAAAAATATTTAAGAAAAGTCAAGTTCTGTTTTTAACGAAAATACTTGCTTAAAATAGAAAAACTCCTTATAATTGGGATTAGGATAGTCTTTGTCCAAATCCCAAAAAATA